>Ga0193744_1000056_pt1 | contig 46381 bp, 76 predicted proteins | sample L1a1metaG_FD_143056 | JGI IMG/M metagenome (GOLD analysis project Ga0193744, IMG submission 143056) | Soil microbial communities from a riparian zone of the East river system, Colorado, United States - L1a1 | ecosystem: Environmental > Terrestrial > Soil > Riparian zone | place: USA: East River...
CGGGAGCTGGTGCGGGGGACGTTGGAGCCTCCACAGTGACCCGCCGCACCAAAACCCTGCGCGGCGACGGGCAGAACGGCGGAGACGGTTACGTCACGATCACGGAGTACATCTAATGGTTGGCTGGTCAAGAAGAAGTAGAGAGTCAGATGAGCGCCGCGCCGCTTGGTGGGCGTCGCTCACGGAAGATGAACGCGCGGCGGAGACGCTTCGCGAAGCGGAGATAGACCGCAGGTTGTCTGCAGTGCTCGCGGCGCTGTGGGCGCTCATCATGATTATTCTCGTTGTGTGCCGAATGGCTGGGTGGCTGTAGGCCGCAGGAAAGAACAAATGGAAGACATCGAACAGCAGCTCTACGAAGCCGAAAAAATGAACAACGAATGGGCCGAGCGCCACCTCGCGTGGATGAAGGAGTATGGCGCGTACCAAGGGGAAGGGTTCGCGGCGTTCTTTGAGCGGAAGATGGGGGAGCTTGGGAAGCTCGACGCTGGCGAACTGGGAAAGATTGCCGCCATCCTGACGGATGAGGCGTGTCAGTGCTTCCGCAGTGATCGCGTGTCGTTGTCCGATAAAGCGCGCAAGGTGCTGGACGGGTACGTGGAGCTGTGCCTTCAGGATGTGGACCTCAAGCATGGTGTTCTGCAGGACAAGACTGAATCCCTGCAAAAAGAGCTTGCGTCGGTTGAGGCTGGACCAACCGAGAGCACGCCCGCGGGAAAAACGGCCCTCACTACTCCGGCGATGGCTCCTCGTGGTTCTGGGACCGAGTGAACGCGCTGCCGGATAGCGAGAAAGTGGGCGCCTGCGGCGTGCTCCTTCAAAAGATGGAACTCGACGTATTGCGGTGGCTCGTGCACGCGGAGGCGGAGGCGGAAGCGGTGCGCAACAGCAGAGATGCTGCCGCGCAGGCGTCAGTTGGCGACAAATCATGAGGCCTGAAGACTTCCGCTGTAGCAGCCCTCGCTGTCCGCGCTGTCCGCGGTTCATGTCTGTTCCATTGACCTCGGTGCAACGCAAAGAGCTGGCGGCGCTCCTCATGGAGGAGGCTCAACAGAAGCGCCAGGACGCCTGCGCTCAGTCACCCGGTGAATTTCAGGATGACCTGCGGGGGTGCGCCAAAGGTCTAGAACATGCCGCGCGGCTCATCCAGAACAGCTAATTTCCCTTCGCTCACGGCAACGCCCGCAAGAACTCCCGGAAAGACCGGTTCGCGAGTGCGTTCGTCCCCGTCTGATCGACGCGCTTCTCCCGCACGAGCGCGCAAACGTCCGTCCCGCTCGCCGGGCTGACGATGTAGAGCGCGAGCGCGGCAACTAGCGCCGAGCGGTTTCGTCCCATGCGACAGGTGACCAGCACCCGGCGACGCGCCCGAAGGTGGCTCGCGACTTCCTCGGCCGCCGTCCATGCCGTGTCCATGTCCCTCTGGCTCGGCGGGCTCACGTCGTCGTACGGGTAGTGCAGCACGCGCACTCCGGGGAAGAGCTTCGCCTCCGGCTGGTACTCCTCCGCTGTGAAGACAATGACGTCCCAGTCCTGCGAGTAGTCCCCCGGCGGGGGAGCGCCACCGACCCAGAGCCCGTTCACGATCCTACTTGCGGCTGACATGCAAGCGAGAAGAGTAGCCGATCGCTGCTGGAAAAGGAATCGGGGGCGGCTTATGGTAACGTCAGATGGCTTTACCGAACCGACCGGAGCTTGCTGTTTTCCGCGGCAAGAGTACGGAGGAAGCGCTCGCGCTGTGGGTGACCGAGTTCGCGGGGGGCGACAAGCAGGTGGCGTCCCGGTACGCCGCGGTACTCGCCCGGTTTACCGCGAAGCCGGAGCGGGGAGCCGTCTACGAGGCGTACCTCGGGGGCTACTCACCATCGACGCGACGAATGTACGCCACGGCTCTGAACGAGTTCTTCGAGTGGATCGCCGCGAAGCATGGGCGGGTCGTGGCGCCTCCGGCGGTCACTCGGAAGGACGCCGAGGACTACGTCGAATGGCTCACGACGCGGCCCTTTTCCCTCGAGAAGGAGAAGCTTCGCGATGGGGACCAGAAAGAGCGGCTTGCGCTCTACGAGATCGTGAGCGCGCTCGGCTCCGCTGACATCGTCAGCATTGGCGCCAAGGCGCCGGAGTGGCTCCGGGCGGCGCATCCCGGTTCCAGCGGGGAACTCGATCCTGGCTGGCTCCACCGGGAGCTCGGACGCATGGTGCTCCACGACCTGCTCGTTCGTTCTCCGACAATGGAAGAGCTCCGGCGGGAGGATCCCCGCATTGGGATCAGCGTGTTCACGGTCAACGTTCCGGAAGGAAAACAGATCCATCAGGTACCGCTCGAGGACATTTTCATCTACACGCTCCCGGCACCGCGGGCTGTTTCGAGGAGCACCATCGTGCTCCGGCTCGCGGCGCTCGCGGCCTTCTGGCAGTCGCTCACCGTCGCGGACAACTCGGCCGGAGACGGGGCCATCCTCCGGTACAACGTGTTCACCGACGTTGCCAAGCGGGTCGGAGTGGGCGTTGCCGCCGACAGGAGAGCCGCCTCCGCTCGAAAAGGGCGGCTCACTCCGAACCTCGTGGAGCGGCTCCTACGGTCCGCCGACGGGCCGTCTCTCACAGAGAAACGAGATGCGGCGCTCCTCTGGTTTCTCGTTCTGACCGGAGCACGCGTTACCGAGATCGCGCGGCTCCGGCGCTCGCCACCCCCAGCAGCCGAGGCCATGCGCTGGCCCGGATGGTTCGACTCGAGAACGGATCCTCCGTGCGTCGAACTCTTGCGCAAGGGCGGGGCTCGGCAACGGCTACCGTATCCGCCGTACGCGCTCGCGGCGCTCGCCGCATTCCAGAGCGAGCTCGGCAAGCATGTCCCCCTCTTCGGGACCCAGAGCAAAGAGCCCAAGGCGCCGCACTACCTGGCGCCGTCCGCTCCCGGGTGGCGTTACAAATCACTCGCCGAGGAGCCCGACGCTCCGCTCTTTCCCCCAGTGGCCTTCTGGGGGGCAAATTCCAGCCACAACTACCAGGAGCTCAAACCCAACAGCGGAACCCGGCCCGACTACCGCCGATCGATGACCCGCAACGGGATCTCCGCCATCCTGAAGCGCATCGCGCTAAAAGCCGGCTTCGACGCGGAGGAAGCCGCAATCGTGCATCCGCATTCCTTTCGACACTTCGCCGCGAGCGCCATGGCCAAACGCGGGAAGCCAGTGCGAGAGATCCAGCACATGTTCGGGCACTCCTCGCTCATCACCACCGAGCGGTACCTCGAACCAGAGACCGGAGCCCAGCTTTCCGGTCAGAATGAAATTCTAGACTTCATTGCCACGGCAACCCACGCGGCGCCCGTGCCCCCCTCCCCGGAACCGCCGGCAACCGAGGCCCCGCGCGCCCCGCCGGAGCGCCCCGTACGGCCTCCGCCGCGCGTCATCGACACGTACGGCGTGCCCGCCCGCGAGCGCCCAGAGCGGCCAGCGAAGGCGCCGGAGGCGGCCAAGAAGCGGCGGCCGGCGCGGCCTGCCCCAGAGCTGCGCCTTTTGGCCTCTGAGGGCCTTCCGGCGCAGTCCCCCCGGGTGGCTCCGGACGCGGTCGTTCCGACCGGACACGGGCTCGTGGAGGTCGGCGCGGAGGGTCCGTCGCCCCCTGCGGGCTCCGAGGTCCGGGACGGCGTCTCGCCGCCCTCTCCGGTGCACGCCTACGCCGGGCTTCGATCACCCCTGCCCGGAGCGAAGGCGGACGAGCGGAGGGCCTTCCAGGAGCCCATCGAGTTCTCCCGAGTGAACCGGCGGAGCGGGCGAAGTGACGAGCGGAAGCTGAAGAACCTCGCGGCGCCGGGCGACCCGCGCGATCTGATTCAGCAGAATCCTTGGCTCCGCGAGAACTACGATCCGTGGCCCATCAACTACGGCATCGGTGAGAGCTCGCTTCTTCCCTGGTTCGCTCGAGGCTCCGCGGCCGCCAACGGCGAGGTCCAGGTCGAGGTCCGCGGGGCCGACGGGAAGAAGAAGCTTGTAGTGGTGCCGCCGCTGCCTGTACTCGCACGGAAGCAGATGGACCCGGCACTCGCCCCGCTTCACGCGAAGAAACTCTGGGAAACCGTGGAGCACATGCGGAGCCAATGGCTCCGGACGACGCCGACGAAGGCCTTCGGGCTCGATCGCTGGTGGGGCGCGTTCCTGAAGATCCAGGAGGGGCTCGACCGCGGCACCAAGGGTGCCTTCCGCTGGGTCCCCTTCGACGCGAAGGGCACGGTCGGGACGGACATTCGAGCGCACGACGAAGAGTACCTCATTACGTGGCTCGAGATGAACGCCGACCGCTACACGACCACCGTCCGCGTCTTCGAGGACATCGAGCGCCCGAAGGGCAAGGGCGAGATCTCCGACGAGGAATGGGCCCAGTTCCAGGACACCTGGCGCGACGCCTCGGTCATTGGCGTCAGCCCCGCCGAGGAACTCCCCGACTGGTTCATTCTCGACGACCCGGTGAAGGATATCTACGAGAACAGTCGCGAGGAGTGGGAGTGGTTCTCGAAATGGATCGGAGCCATCACCGGGCAGAAGCTCACGAAGGTCCGGAAGGAGACGATCTCGACCGAAGTCGAGTTCGCCGAGAAGGAACGGGCGGCTCGCATCGAGCAGGCCAGGGAACTCCTGAAGGAGTACTACGAGACCGTCGAACAGCTCCGCGCCTCCGCCGGCAACGCGGACGAGCGGGAGAGCGCCGAGCGGACCATGAAGTTCCTCGTCGAGCAGCTCGAGGAGTACGGCGTCGAGAACCCGCGGGAGGCGCTGAAAGAGGGGAAAACGAAGAAGCGTCAGAAGCAGGAAGCGACGATCGAGCAGCTGCTCTCGATCGCCTTCCCAGACGTCGGCGTCGACCAGGTCGATCCGAACGTCCTCAAGAGTCGCATGTTCGATTCGGAGACGCTCCGGCTCGACACGGCGAAGCACACCATCTCGCACACGAAGGAATTCAAGGAGCAGTTTTCCCTCAGCTACGACGGCCGCGATTCGGAGTGCGTGGTCCGTCGCGCCGCGCGCGGCATGTGGGAGCACGTGAAGCGCCACGGCATTCCCGTCGAGCGCGGCACGAAGCGTTCTTCCGAGTACAGCCTGCTCTACTCGGTGATGCTCTCCTACATGGCGTGGATCTTCCCGTGCCCAGCTGAGATCGAGAAGCGCATGGCCGGGGAGCTCGCCGGCAAAGAGGTCCGGATGGCCTGGCTCAACGGGGTCCGGCGCGCGAGCCAGCGCATGGTCCGCATCGATCGCGACATGGACGAGGCCGCTCTCCGGAGGCTCGCCGAGGACGAGGGGCTCGACGAGGCGAGCGCGAACGAAGTGATCGAGGCGGGACTCGTCTCGGATTCGCTACACGCCGAGGTGGCGCTCCCGTCGCCTGACGTCACGGCTGCCATTGCGAAGAGCGCCGTGAAGACGGGACAGGTGGTCGTGACGCCCGGGGGCTCGGTCGTCCGCCGGCGCCCCGCGGGCATGCGTCGCTCGCCCGCGCCCACGAGCGCGCGCGAGGCCCCGGAGCTCGAGGAGGAGTCAGAGGAGCCCTCGGCGTGGGAGCAGCTCCTGTCGGTCGGGGGAGGCCATTCGCTGAAGGGCGACGACCTCATCCCGAACGCGCCGCCCCCGCGGTACATGACCACGGGAGCCTTCGCGGCGGGCGTCGACTATGTGGCCAACGCCGAGCAGGTGCTGCCAAGCGCGATCAGGATGATGGCGGCGATGACGCTGCCGTTCTAGTCATCGTAGGGCGCCGAGTTCCACAGCATTGTGAGTGCGACTTCTGAGGAGGAAACTGTTTTCAGGTGAGCACGGACAAGTTTCACTGTGCGATCCCGGCGTTCACCTGATCGTTTCTTCGCCCTCGCCTTCCGGACTCGCTTCGCGCGGCTCATGGGATTGCCATTTTGATGGCAAATGGTCTCCCTGAATCCGACATTTTCACGGTGATTGTCACGAGACTGTGCTCCTTGGCGAGGTCCCAGACCTCGCGGGCGGTCATCGCGAGCCGTTGACGTCGCTGGATCTGCCGCTTCGCCGCACGCGCCTTCCGGACTCGCTTCGCTCGGCTCATTCGCTGAAGTCATCTCCCTGGGTCTGCTTGCAGATGCTCACGGTTGCACCGTTTCGATCTCACCCCAGTCACCCATTGCTGAGGCAAACAGCTCCGCCAGCTCTTCGCGACCGATTTTGGACGTCGCTACGCTTTCGGTGATATCGACCCACTGTTCATCCAATGGTATCTCGTACCCATGAGCATCGAGAAACGCAATGGCAGCCAGGAGCGCGGTTCGCTTGTTCCCATCGACAAAGGCATGATTCTTGGCGATATAGACGCAGTACGCCGCAGCGATCTCCGCTAGGGAGCCGAACACCGGAACTCCGTCGTACGTCTGCTGCGGGGCCATAACGGCAGAGTCCAGCGCTCCCGGATCCCTGACACCATCGGCGCCCCCGTGCTCAGCTAGACCGTCCTCGTGAATCTCAAGAACGTCATCCACCGTCAGGTACTGGACCTTCATCGTTTTGCCAGCTCGGCAAATACCTCCGGATACTTCCGAAGGATCTTCCTGCCGATATCCCGCATTGAGCGTCCCTTGCCGGGAGTCACATACGAGACCCCGGTCAACATCGGGTGCACTTCCACCTCGTCACCGACGGACCACCCCAACTCGCGGAGCAAACCGGCGGGGACGACAAGAGCAGCACTCTTCCCGGTACTGGTGACTCGGATTCGCATATCCGTACTATATCCGTACGGAGGCAACCGTGCAAGCTAGGCTCAGATCACGACGGTGAACTGCGTCGCCTGGTCCTCAAAGTACAGCTCCCCGCTCTTCACGAGCAGGTAGTCGTTCCCGGATCCGGGCGTGTTACCGAGGGGCGTCCGTTTGTAGATCGCAAGGACGATGCCCACAAACTCGCGAGAGGTCCCGCCGGCGGGGTCCGCCGCAGTGGCGCCGCTCGGAGAGACGCGAAGCACGTTCTGTCCGACGAACGCTTCGTTCGTGGCGTCTTCCGGATCTTCGATCACGTCGAAGTTCAGGTTCGCGTCGTTCGCTGCCGCGTACGTCTGGACGTTGACGTTGTCCCAGATCACGGTGGGACTCCCCGGAGCCGCGTGCGCGGTGATGTTGCCGAAGTGCGGAGGCTGCAGCTGCATCGTCGAAGGGGATGCGGTGTTGATGCGAGGAGAAACGATGTCGCCGGCGGCCATGGTTCAGCGGTCTCCCAGGATGTTGACGTTGGCTACGGGAAGTTCGTAGAACATCCCGTTCTGGAGCGCGGCGATGAGCACCTTGATGGCAGCGTCCACCGTGTACACGTCCACGACGCGACCCGTGTAGGCCGCCATGTAAGGGACGCCAGCGGCGGGGGGATTCGGTGGAGTGATCCACCCGTTCACCACTCGATCCAGGAACCCGTTTCGGATGACGGAAGAAGCCACATCTCCGATGAGATCGAGGAAGGCTCCGTGGACAACCACCTCACGACCATCGGCGAAGCTCACCGTGATGTTGTCCGCGGCGCCGCCGCCGCCAGCAATGGCGATCACGACGCCGAGGAGCGGCGGCTGAGGACAGAGGACCCCGGCGGCGAGCGCCGCACTCGACAGCTTGACCCGAGCTCTGTTCCCGACGACGAACGCCATGGGGAGGAAGGCTACCGGGGACCCCCTAAAGGGTCAAGGCGAGCGAGTTTCCCCCGTATAGTACCGGCTCTCGTCGTCGTACATCATGCCGGATGTGACGAGCGGGAGACTCTGATAGTCCCCCCGCATTGCCCCGAGAATGAGCGCCCGGACGACATGGGTCGACCGCGTCCCAAGAAGAGTCGAGCGGCGGATGAGTGCCCGCTTGGCGCCATGCGGGATGGCCGCCCGCTCACTGACTCGCCCGCTCCGGTACCCCCGGTAGAGCGTTCCCTCCCAGGACCAATCCTGTAGAGGCGAGGGCTCGCGCGTGCCGAGCAGGTAGTGGTGAATCAGGCTCCGGATGAACGTCGGGGGGTGCACGCCGCGGCGGCCGCATTCGAGCCGCCAGACCTCGAACACCTCAGGGGGAAACCACATCTGGTACTGGTAGAGGCGCTGCGACACCTGGTCCAATGCCAGGCGAGCCTTCGTGTTCGAGATGGGCTGCGCGAGCCCGCGATCGTGCAGATCAATGATCGCCTGGGCTCGGACCTCGAGCAGAAGGTCCGCATCGACGCCGAGCTTCTTCGCCACGGCGTCGATGTCGCTGTCGTCGACGCGGATCGTCGCATACTGCGTTCCGAGGAGACGGGCGCCGATCCACGCGCGAAACCCTTCGTAGCTCATCGCTCAGAAAAACCAGATGGGGAACCCACCCCTGAGATCATCGTCCGGCAACCGACGAATGAAGACCGAGGCGCACTGTTTCTCGCAAAACACGAAGCGCCGGTCCCCCGTTTCCAGACTGACCTTGATGGTGGACGGCTGCAGGCACACGAACCCGTCTCGGTCCGGGTCCGTGCTGAGCGCCTTCGGACGCCATCCCTTGCTGCTGACACGGTACAGGTTTTTGCTGCAGCAATCGCACGAGACGATCCTGTCGTCCGGGTTCCCGTCTACCTCCTTGAGCGCCATCAGCCCGTGATGATTCGCGACTGGTGGAGATGGGTGCAGTAGTCGATCATGCTCGGGTTGAGCGCAATGAGCGCGAAGTCGCTGCCCTCCATCTGCATCTGGAGAGCGAGCATGATGCCGCCGTTCCCGTCCGGTTCGACGTGGAGCACACCGCTCAGGATCGGCGTCGCACGGACGCCCGCACCGTCCTCGGACATCGTGGGCTGGTAGGCGTACGTGCACCCGATGTACTCCCTCTTCAGCTGCAGCATCACCGGCTTCTCGGAGAAGGCAAACCAACCCGAGGGGCGGTCTCCGGTGGCGGCGGGGGACTCGGCTTGTGCGGTGTTCTCGTCAGACATGTTTCTCAGCCTCCTGTAGCATCCGCCGGATCGCCGGCCCGTTTTTGTTGACCCAAGACCATTCCCTCTGAATCACCGAAGCGTTCTCCAGAGCTGCATCAGAGAGCTTCTTCCAGTTCGAATAGCATTCGAGGAGGGCCCATTCGATGGATCCTGCCGTCACAGCAGGCGCCATGGACCCGGGGAAGTCGTCCATCGGAGCGACCTCGTTGTGCGGCACGATGACGGCCCCTGGCTGGCCCGTCCCGAGGTACTCCGAATGCCCAGTGCACGCCGTTGCGACCACCGGCACCCCGCACGCCAGCGCCTCGAGCGGGACGAGCCCGAACCCCTCCCCGCGGGATGGCTGGCAGACGGCGTGCATCGAGCCGTAAAGGAGCACGATGTCCGTCTGGGACTGTGTGAGCCCCGGCTCCGTCGAGACGTCATCCTCGGTGAGTCCGAAGTCCGAGCACCACCATTTGATCTTCGACACGTGGAGCGGATTCATCATCACGAAGAGCTTCGCCTTCGGCGGAAGCCGCCCGGTCCGCTTGAGCTGCTTCCACACCCGAAGGAGGAGCCTCGTCCCCTTCCTCTCCGTTTCGCTGCTCGTCATGTGGAGCACATCGAAGCGGTCACTCAGGTCGTAAAGGCCCAGCTTCGCGGCGCGCAGTTCCCCGAACGGCTGATGGATGCGAGGCGTCACCCCGTGAGGAGCCACGACGACCGGCATCGAATCCGGCACGTAGCGCCTGAGGACCGACGCCGCCCAGGCGCTCGGCGCCAGCAGGCCCCCCGTGAGCATGCCCCTCGGTAGCACAGCGGACGGCTTCAGGAGTCCCTCCATGAAGCCGTAGGGGAGCGTCTCGCTGTTCGGGGCGAGCAGTAGCCAGTGAGACTTGTGGGCCCCCGAGCGGTGCGCCCGAAGGAGCCCGTTCGGGGCTCCGATGTTCAAAGCAACAGGCGCGAGGCCGCCGCGCGAATGCTCCTCTTCTTCGGCGTCCATCGGGTACACGCCATCGAGTTCGTTCACCGCGACGAGCGCATCGGTCATGCCCCGGGTCACCTGGGTGAACGAGGACTCGCTCGAGCCGTAGCCGTAGAGACGCACACGAGGGCTCACGGATTCTCTTTCTTCTGCTCGAGGACGTCCGCTGCGCTGTTCCATTCGATTCCGTGGTGGGCGAACAGACGCAGGAGAGCGGCCTCTCCACCGAGTTTGTAGATGATCGCGGCTTCGCGGATGGCCTTCTTCTCTACGGATCGAAATATCCAGATGACATCCTCTACCCGTTTCTGAGGATCAGTCTCCGCGAGGATTCGGACGACCAGCATCTCGGCGCCCTCCTCGAGCGTGACCGACTTCTTCTCCGTCATGGAACCAGGGCTCCGTGCTCAGGACAATCACCACGAAGGATTCCGAACGGACAGATGCACTTACTCTTCAAGCTATCGAGCGATTTCACGAAGTCACACTCTTTTCGGGTCGCTGATGATCGGGCTCCATGACTCGCTCTAGACAAGGCCATTTCGAGACGCTCGTAGTAGACATCGAAAGCGCGTGACACACTCTTGTTGCCTGCGGGCTTACAGCCCCCGCGGCCACCACATACCACGCACGGTTCGTTCCCCTGCCAGCTCACCGCGGTCATCGCATCCGCGACGCGAATGCAGTTCATACATAGCGGGTAGTTCATCGACGGCAGCTCGAGGCGTTTCACTCATCCTCCTTGTCGTTCCACGGAGCCTTCTTCAGTTTTTCCCTCTGCTCCTCGCTCATCGCTTTCCAGTGCATACAGTGCGGCCCACAAAGGTGCCCGGACATCGCTTCGATCGGATCAGCACCGTCGCGGACGTTCTCGGCGTACTGCTTGAACTTCGCCGCCAGGTCTCCAACCTTCTCGTCCTTGACGGCATCCCAGAATTTCGACCAGATCGGGCGACCCGCTGCAGGCTCCGCCACATGAGGAGTTCTCTTCGTCATTTCGCTTCTCCGAACAAAGCGTTGTGCTGGTGCCCCGGACACAATGCCGCGCCCGACGACTGGAGAGCCCATCCCGTAGGAAACTTCCCCGCCACGGTCTCGAGATACACCCGGAACCGACATGAAGCGCACTCGATCCAGATCTGCCAGGTGCTCTCTTCTACCCATGCATTCAGAGGAAGACCGTTCATGACTCGAGAATCCTCCCGCTCCGCAGCTCTTCCGGGTTGTCTATTCGATACCCGGCCGCCTTCGCGTCAGCCTCGGCTTCCTCTCGCGAGTCGAACGCGCCGATGGACCCTTCCTCCTTGTACTCCTCGTCGTAGTAGTACCAGCCCGGGCCGTCATGCGCGTCCTCGCCCCACTGCTCAACGCAGGCCACGGGGAGCTCATCTTCGATGTCGTCGTCCCATGGTCCGACGACCGGACACGGACACCCGATGCAGATATACGCCAGCTGCACGCCGGTGTGCGTGTGCCCGCACTCCGGACACGGGTTGTTCGGACGGTTCATGGCTTCTCCCAGATCGCTCCGCCAAGGGTCTCGAAGAGCACCTTGTTCCAGCGCGCGTCGAGGAGCGCGTCGTGCCTCTCTCCATCCGGGTTCGGCGGGTTCTTGGGGCTCCCGCGCATCACCGAGAGCTGCTTCAGGTCCATGCAGTACTTCGGGAAGTGCTCCGGCAGCTGCATCATCGTACCGAAGAGCTGGCAGAGGGCGACCCAATCGTAGTCCGCGTAGTAGGCCCAGAACTGAGGTTTCGGTTCGGGTGCCACGAAGGCGACTACGCGCTGCGCGATCTCCTTGTGGGAGAGCCACAGTGGGGACGCGCTCGGTGGCAACGACGGGATGACGTTCTGTTTCACCCAGTCGGAGGCCAGCTCGAGCTTCGCATCCCTGTTGCAGCAGTAGAGCTCCCGGCCATCGTCACAGACGAGCGCGAGCGAGACGAGGTCGATGGTCTTCCCATCCTCGATAAATTCCGAGTCTAAAAAATACCTCATGTGTCGTCTCCCGGCGGCTCCTCGACGATGCCGCGGGGAACGGGTTGCAGGGCCGCGGCCGCCGCGAGGTCGGTTTCTCTGCGTTCTTCCTTGGCCTCGAGCCATTCCGCCACGTAGTCATCCTCGGTCTGTCCGGGGCGGGGGTACGGCTTGCCTTCGGAGCAGCTAAAGCAGAAAACCTCGTCGGGGAGCAGTGACTCCGCGAACCAGATTGGGACCGTCCGCCGGCAGCGCTCACACTCCTTGGTTTCGGAGCACTTCGCCGTCATCACGGCTTCGTTGGAGGCGATGACCACCTCCTTCGCGATCTCCTGCGCCGTCGGAGGGCGGCGGCGAAAGGCCACCAGGAGCAGAACGATCAGCGATGCCAGCCCAAACACGGTCCAATCGAGTGTGCTCATCCGAAACCTCCTGCCTTCACCAACTTCTCGTACGCCTCGGGGAACCGTTCCTTGATGCGGGCAGCCATTGCCGCTCCTACTGGAGCGAGCCCGAACTTCTGGTAGAATTCCCGAGGATGCACGCGGCGCGGCGGGGCTGACGCCCGGCGCAGCGCCGCCGCGATGCCGAACACGGAACACGCGGCCCAGTGAGCTCCCTGCTCCCACCCGTATCCGGGATGGACGAATTCCATCGTGCTCGTTCCGGGCTTCCAGATGGGCTCGTCTTCTGCGCCTGCGAAGTCGACCGGCCCTCCCCATCCCGTGTACACGAGCCGATTGCCGGCGCACCGGGCGTCGAACGCGGGCAGATCCCAACCCTCGGCGTGCGAGCAGGACACGTAGATGTTGTTGTCCCGATGGAGCTTCGTGATCTGCTCCTCCGGCAGCTTCTTCGAGACGATCCGTACGCGGCGTCCGAAGCTCTCGAGATTCCAGCCCTTCGCAACGACGGCCGGCTGGAGGAGCCAGCGACTGACCGATTCGTCGACCGTGGGGTAGTTTTCCCAAGCGCCCCACTCGTGCGTCTTCAAGAACAGCGAGGCTTTCTCGGTAGGGGAGAACTCGAGCAGAAAGGCGCCGAGGAGCGCGTCGTAGTTCTTCCTCGGTTCCCATTTCCCGATGGCGTAGAAGCGCTTGCCCTCCGGCACGCGCTCGCTCCCGCGGGGAGCCGCGATCTGACACGCAGGATTCGTGTCTGGATCGTAAGGTGCGGGGATCGCGTAGACGTTCTCGACGCCCGCTTTCTTGAAGATTTCGACGACCCACTCCCCGTGGACCCAGACCTCCGCGCAGCGGTTCAGGACGTCCACCACGTCTGGGGCCACCGTCGTCCGCTCCCACGGCGTGTAGACGATAGTCGACTGGTACACCTTCATCTCGTTGCCGAATCCCGAGAGCCGCGCGCCGGCTGGGGCAATGACGCTCTCGAGGTAGGACGCGTTATGGATCACGAGCTGCCGAATGGCGACGGGGATCGAGCCGGCTGACGTGTCCCGGAGGTACCCGACTGCCTGAGTCACGATCGGACTCGCCTCGTCCTCCATTACGAACTTCGGCCGGTTCAGCCGGCGAAGGACGACCGGAAGCCCCGCCTTCGAGAGGGCCCGAACCTGCTGCCGGCTGTGCCGCGCGAGGCCGTCCTCGAGCACGTCCCAGGGCGCCTGGTATTCGATGGCATACGGGAGGAGGGCATCCGTGCCGGGCGCCACGATGGGGCGCGCGAGCTCCTCCTCGGTCGGCGCCTGCCCCGCGCCGTCGCCGTCGAGTACCCCGGTCGGGGACTGAAACTTTTCGAGCTGTCCGACGAGTTCGGTCATATTCGTCCCTGCTTGGCCTGCCGGAGGAGCACGCCCCACATCTCGAGCTCCTGGGCCGTTGCGGGCCTGGCGCCCGTCTCTGTGACGACGCGCCCGTTGTGGATGTAGAACTCGAGCGTGAATCTTTGTGCCGTCTGATGCGCCCAGAGCTTGTCGCGCAGGAAGTGCAGCTCGTCCACCGTTGGGTCCGCACTCGCTTCGGCATGCTTGCCGCAGAGGTACAGACGACGACCGAGCTCGCGCCACTGTCGTGAGCTCAGCTCGGCCGGAAGCCAGTCATCGATGATATTTGTGCCTGTCAGCTCTGGAACCTCGAGCACCAGAATCTCACCACACGCGGCACAACAGACGCGACATTTGGGATTTGTCAGCTTCGCCATGCGGGAGCTCCCTTCGAGTGCTCTCGGCAGAGAGTATGCACCGGGCACAGCGTCTTCCCCGGGAGAAGTTTCCAGCCGGCTCGGTGCACCAGCATCGAGGCGTGCGACCTCTCCTGCTCAGCGGGCACGGTCGCCGGCACTTCTGCGAAGTGCTCGACACCGCAGACGTAGCACGCGAAGCGGACCTTGAGGATCATTCCTCCTCTATCACCCCGAGGATCTCGTCCTCGGTCATGAAGATCTTGTCCTCGTCTCCCCGGTGCTCCACCTCGTGGCCGGAGTATTTCCCGAAGATGATTCGGTCGCCCTCCTTGAGCTCCGTTTTCACGAAGAAGCCATTGGTGGCGAGCTTCCCCGGGCCCGCGCCGAGCACCACGCCGCGCGTCAGCTTCTCCTTCGCGTTCTCCGGGATGATGATCCCGCCGGCGGTCTTCTCGGTGGGCGGATCTCGACGAACGAGAACCCAGTTCTGAATCGGACGGACTTTCATTTCGACGACTGCTTTCTTTGGACAATGCCCTGCCTGCTATCCAAGTACGTCACCTGCTGCACCGTGAGCCATAAATGCGGAGGACGGTCCTCCTGGTTGTAGAGCGGCCCCATCCCGAGCACACCGCGAAGCGCATCGATCATCGCGCGCTCCTGCCGCTTCTCGTTCGTCCACGGGACCTGTTTCGACATCAGGAAGCGTTCAGATCTCTGACGAGACTCGCCAGCGCCGCAATGAGTTCGTCGCGTTTCGCCGCGGGGCACTCAATCTCCAGCGTGAGGGGGCCCGAGGACGAGTAACTGCGTTCTTCCACACCCAAACTCGCGAAGGCTTGCTCTAGCGCCGGGTACCTCCCCCCGAAGGACGACTGGCGAGCGCCCTGAGTAGCCCGAGTCAGAACTCCCACTCCAAGCGGAAGCTGCACCGTCACCCGAATGAACTTCTCTGCCGCCATCCCCTCAGGCCTCCTCGACTTTGCTGTCACCGATCCGAACCGCCCAGTTGCAGTTCACGTTCGTGCACTTGACGATGTCATCGACGTACACGGTGCCGCAGATTTTCACGTAGAACGGCACCCCATCCGGATCTCGCAGCTCGACCATCGTTCCCTGCTTCCGGGTGTCGAGGTACCATTTCCGATGGCTGTTCTTCACCATTACCTGACTCGCCCCATGCGACTCCCCCCGCTCGACGCACTTCGGACACACCATCGTGAAGAGCATGTCCCCGTCGCCCGTGACCACGACCTCCCCGACTCCGTGCTGCCGGAGACTCTTATCCTTGTTCAAGTAGGAGAAGACGACCCGCGGGGACCCGCTATCCATCATCCGGAGCGACGTCAGCTTCGAATGCACGAAGCCATCCTTCGTCATCCCCGGGCCCTGACGCGCGGACTCTTCCTGCTTTGCCTGGTGCTTCCGGCCGAGCTCCGACTGATGCTCTCGCATCGCCCGGTCCTTGTCGTACGCGCTCGAACTCGTGCCGCCCTTGACGATAACGGTGAGCGGGTTGGCTCCAAGTGTGGAGCCTCCTTTGGGAGAGTCGGACATGTTGGCTAGCATTGCTAGCCTGGCTAGCTTCCTCTGTCAACCGCGCAGCGATCGCCCGAGCACCGCGGCTCCCGTAATCGCCAGCGACCCGAGAACGAGGGGCTGCCAGCCGACTTCGGCGACCGCTGATTTTACTGCGAATCCGAAAAGCGTCAGGCCCGCGATCGTCGCGACGGCCCCCGCTTTCGGGCTCTGGGGGACCGCGTCTGTTTTGAACAGATCTCCCTCCCGGATAGCCGTCCCCGCGTGGAACGCGACGAGGCCGCCCCCGACAATGCCCACGAAGGCGAGGACCGCCATCTGACTCTGGGCCGCGGTCTGGGGCAGGATCTCGATGTCGTCCGGCATGAAGCCTCAGTCGAAGAAGTGCACGTGCTTCCGGATGTGCGAGACGGCGACGCCGGCAATGAGGGAGATCACGACGGCGGACGCGACCGAGACGAAGAACGGGCGCCGGTACCAGACGACCTCGCCGTTCTCGCATCCCGAGCACGATGGATGGTCGTACGACGTCTGGCAGACGACGCAGGAGCCATCCTTCAGGTACGTGCAGGTCGGGCACGTGACGAGCGCCGCTCGGGTGTCCACGTCGCCGGTCGCTCTCAGATACCCGACATAGCCGGACATGGATCAACCTCCTGCGTCTGGAGTCTCGGAGGGCTCGACTTCGCTTTCTTCGCACCACTCCCGAAACGCCTCGATGGCGTCACAGAGCGAGGTGAATCGGCTTTCGGCCCGGACAGGATCCGAACCGACCATCACCTCGTAACCGTAGTGCACCTCGTCGCCGACAGCGAAGAGCTCGACTTGCGCTTCGTCTTCGCCGAGCGCCTCACAGGCGAGTTCGTCTAGCTCTTCGAGGAGGGCCTCTCCGAGATCCTCCCCATCGAGCTCTTCTCGATGTCCCGGCTTACGGCGACTCGCCACCGATCAGCCGCCGCCGTCTGGAGTGGCCCATACGCCGATGAGCAGACCCATGAACGCCGTGCCCTTCGAGGCGCCAACGAGTTGCTCGTCCACGAGACTGAGCTCCTGTCCCTCGATCGGAGGATCTTCCGCGAGAAGCGCCGCGACGACCGGAACTCGCGCGCGAGCGAGCTCTTCGGCCGAACTCGCCCGGTAACAGGCAAGCCGCATTTCCGCCGGATCGTAGGATGTGCCCGTCGGATCGTTCGAGACGACGAACTCCGTGATGAACGTGTACCCGTCACCAGCACCCGCGAGGTTCACCGCGACAATGTCTCCATCGACGTTGTCGCCAATATCCACGAGCTCGGCCGCAAGCAACCGTTGCAATTCGGAAGCATCCGAGGCCTCCACGAACCGGGTTGCATCGTTGGATGAGAGAGGGGAGATACCGAAAGTGGTCATGGGTGATCCTTGTTTACGAAGCCCCTTTGGGGCGAGCCCACCAAGCGTATCCGAAAAGGAGCCCGAGCCCAATCCCAATGGCCACGCCGCCGGCGACGACGCCCCAGCTGGTCTCGTGGTAGGCCGCCTCCGGATCGACACCGAGCGGGAAGTACCGCGGCAGGACCGCGTCCTGCTCCGGAATGCCGCCCCCACCGATGCCGACGCGCATGGGGCCCGCCCGGAGCGGGTTGATGCCCCAGCCCGGCACCGGAGCCTCTTGCCAGCCCGGCGTCGCAACAGCGAGCTCGTGATAGTCAGCATCAGGAACGTTCCAGAAGCTCATGGGTGTTGCTCTTCCTCGAAAACGGGCGGGGGCGCCGGCCACGTGTCCCGTTCGGTGACTCCCACGCACCCCGCGCCAATGATGTCCGCGAACCGCTCCGGGTCCCATGCAGGCTCGTCGGGAGTGACGAGCCTGCCGCGAAGCTCATCCCAGTACGTGGCGCGAGGCAGCTGCATCGGTCCTCAGTCTACAGGGTTACCGGACGGGTGGCGAGAGCCTCAGGTCGGGGTCCGAACCGTTCCGAGGACGACGAGTCCCATGAAACGGGTGCCTTTCGAGGCTCCCGCGATCTGTTCGTCTGCGATGGCCGGAATGGGGGTGCCGATCGAGGCGTCCAGGGCGGCACGGGCCACGGCGAGCGCTTCCGCGTCGCCCGCGCTGTAGCAAGCCCCGAGCGCAGCCGTGATGATGCCGCCGTTCACGCTGGCGGCAGCCGCGTGCGTGATTTCGACGACGAACGTGTCACCGTCGCCCGCGCCAGCGAGAGAGATCGAGGCGATAGCCTGCGCCGTGCCGATCGCGAAGATCGCGGTCAGCTGGGCGTTGATGCGTGCCGCCAGATCCGCCGGATCCGAGCTCTGCACGTACCGCTTCGTGGACACTATCGTGGCGGGGACCTGTCCGTATCTAGACATGAGATTTCTCCTGTTGAATTTGAGTTACTTGCTACGAATCCACCATGCGGCCATGCCGATGGCGAGAGCGGTTGCCGCGGCGATGGCGACGGCGCCCTTCGCGATCGCCGCATCCATCTGCGGCTCCATGGCGGTCCACGAATCGGAGACGAGCTGCTCGATCGGAAGCGTCACCTCGGTGTCCTTCCCCCAAGGAAGGGGGAGGTCGACGAGGTACGTGATCGTCGGCCCAGGGCCTGCTCCTACTCCGTGGTACATGGGTTAGCCTTTCTTCACCCACCACGAGCCTGCGCCCATGGCGATGACGATCGCGACGCCCGTGATGGCCACGGCCTTCACAACGTCCATCTTCATGATGTCGAACTCGGCCATGGCCACTTCCGCCTGCCGGTTCAGCTCGGGACGCACGTTCTGATCCATGATCGTCTTCACGAGCTGAGGCGCATAGAGGTTCATTTCGTCCTCCATGTCCTGGATCATCTTCGACTCGAGTTGATCGATCTTCGGAGAGAGCGCCGCCCACGTGTCGCTCACCATCTGGTCGACAGGGACCGTAACCTCGGTGTTCTCCCCCCAGGGGAAGGGCATGTCCATCTTGTACGTCTTCACCGGTCCGGGGCCGGCGCCCATGCCGTGGTAGCTCACGCGGCCTCTCTCTTCTGCTCGTACTGAGCTCGGAGCACCTCGTACGCCGCATTGAACTTCTTCAGCCGCTCCGTGTTCGCGGCGCGCTGCTTGTCCGTCTGCGGCCGGTCCGCGTTGTACTTCACCGCGAGCCGGTGATACTGCCGCCGGACCTGCTGCCAGGTCGCGGTCACCGGCAGCTTCAGCGCCTTCAGCGCCTGCCCGGGCGTCATCTCTCCCGGCTTCCGCTCTGGGGCGGGAGGCACGGCATCCCGCGCGTGCGGGCGCGAGTAGGTGCCGTAGGTCGCACGTCCCCGCTCCTGCGCGCCAATAATGCAGATCTCACAGATCCCGTCGCCCTCGTAGTCGATGCGCGCGTGCGCCATGCAGCACGGACGCCCACAGGCGTCGCAACGGAGAACGGCGAGAGCACTACATGGACGCGCGTGGTTGCCGGAGAGCTCCGGGCAGTCGCACGGAGTCGGCGTCAGCGCCGTCATGCTCCATTTCAAGAGGGCGTTCTTCGTGAGGTGCGCCCCCCACTCTTTCAGCTGCTGGACGATGTTGTGCGCTGCGACCGCACTCTGTCCGACGTTCGGCGCCATGACGCGGGCGAACGTGTCCCACGGGACATCCCCGGTGATGCGACGGATTTGTTCGAATAGATCCACAAGGGCTCGTGTCTACTTGAGAAGCTTGCCCATCGAGATGCCGACCACGACGCCGACGAAGAGCCCGAAGAACCAGGGGCCCCTCCAGGAGGGAGCCGTGCTCGTCACTTCTGGGGAAGCGATGACCGCGTCGGCCCCGACGCCGGAAAAATACTCGCCCACGCCTCGCATCACTTCCTCCTCATGAGCATCCAGAGAACCACCAGGGCAGCAGCTGCGCCACCGTAGATCAAGCGCAGCGTGTCCCGTTCGTGCTGCTCAGACGCGGTGCACTGCGCGATATTCTGTTGCAGCTGCTCCTGGCTGATGCTTTGCCCTGGGATCCCTCTCGCGTTGAGTTGCTGGGCCTTGAGCGACTGATACGCGATGCACTTCTGGTTCGAGTCGACTTCTCGATCGAAAATGCTGGTTTGAATCGCCGGCAGAGGCGCATCGTCCCCGACACCGGAGAAGTACTCGCCGGTGCCCGAAAAGTATTCTCCCGTGCCTCGCATCACTTCCTCCGCATCATGAGCGCGACGCCGAGGAGCGCCGCGGCACCGACGCCGTACCAGGCCATGGTGCTGAGACCGAGGAGGCTGGCGGTGGCGCGCTGCTGCTTCGTCTTGTCGGTGAGCGACAAGTAGGGGGCGAGGACGGGGCCGCCGCCCGCGGCGTACCACGAGGTGACGATCGGGAAGCTCTTCTTCGCATAGTCGGGTCCGTACGTGGCGGTCGTCGGCGCCGCGATGGTGCCGATCATGAACCCGACGCCCGTGGCGTTCGGGAAGGTCTGGCTCCCCGACGTGATGCTCACGTCCTTGCCGGAGATCGCGGCGCTCTTCGACACGATGTACTGCCAGAGGAGCGACGCCTGCGGGTCCCAGATGCCGCTCGTGTACCAGTCCGCCGTGTACACCTTCTGCCCGTCCACCGTCAGCGTCTGCTCGGGGGCGAGCAGCGCCATCATGGACTTCACCTCTTGAAGCGCCATCTGGTCACCGAGATCGAGCGTCACCGGCGACGTGTCACCGAAGCCGCGCATCCCGCGCCGATGATGCCGTGGCATCGCGCCGACTCCAGAGAAGTACTCGCCGAGCGATCCGTCGTGGTACGACTGGAGCGGCCCGAAGGAATCCATCCCGTCGCGGCGGTTACCGAGTACCCCGTCGTGCCAGACCGAGATCGGAGTCGCCGCGTCGTCGTCGTCGGCTCCCGCGCCGAGCGATCCGTCGTGATACGCGAAGAGAGGACCCGGCATGTCCGGGTTCTCCGACGCGCCGCCGACGACGCCGTCCGCGTACGACTGGAGCGGCCCGTCCTGTCCGAGACCGAGTGACCCGTCCTTGTAGGCGAAGAGTTCCCCTGGGCTCGATTCGGGGGCGTTGCCGCCGACTACGCCGTCCGCGTACGCCTGGAGCGGGGCATCGTCGCCGAGCCCACCGGCGCCCTGGGTGATTCTGGTGCTTCCGAAATACGCTCCGAGCATGTGATCCTCGTTCCTACCCGAAAGGGTACTCCGGCTCAGTCGCCGACGAAAGCCTCGACCCGAGGCCTGAGAAAGTACATCGCAATGGCGCCACCGACGACGCCAATGCCGAGCCAGGCCCACTTCGGGACGCCCGCGTCAAGCTCATCGCCCCCGAGGCCAATAACGCGTCCGACGATGCCCATCGGGCCGCCCACATTGTCGAGGGTCGGCCGGAGCGCTTCCGCCATCTCGGCGGCGGCGGCGGCGCGGTTCATCGGTGCCTCGTACGGGGACGGCCCCCCACGCTGGGCTCCACGTACCACCAGTAGGCGAGTACCGCCGCGACGCCCAAAAACCCGATGGCCGTCCAGTTCAGCGCCGCGCGCTGCTCGTCCGTCGGTGCCACGTCGCCCATGCCGCAGCCGCACCCGCCGAAGCCGGGCACGCCCAGGAGCTTGCCGCCCATCTGATCAGATGGCGGCACCCCCGCGATGGCGACGAGGTTCATCGACATCAGTGCTTGTACCTCCGGTACATGTAGTAGCCGCCGCCACCGACCGCGAGGAGCGCGAGGATCCCGAGCATCCCCATCGACGACGCTTCCGACGTCGTCGTCCCGCCGCCGCCGTTGCCGCCGCCATCAGACCCGCCGCCGCCATCTCCACCAGCAGGCGGAGCCTGATGCGCCGGATCGAGCATCTGCGGCGCATGCGGCACGTCTGCGCACGACGGCGTGTTCATCACCCAGGAGCGGTACTGCGGATCGTGCGTCGCGGCGTAGCACGCGGCGTTCGCCTGCTTGTCAGGGCCGTTGATGCCCGGGTACGCCTTGCAATAGTCCCGAAGCGCCGCCGCCTGAGGATCCCAGCACGAGGGGATCGGGGGCAGCCACGAGCCACCATTGCAGAACGGCAGCTGCGACAGCGCGTATGTGTAGAGCGATCCGCAATCGAGATCCGGGTTCGACTGCCTCCCCGCAATGCAGTCCGTGATGACGCCCGCCGTGTACGCATCGAGGCAAGTCGGAGTCGGGCACACGGGGAGGTTCATCAGATCGCAGGGACTGATCCCTGCAAGACGCCCTGACATTGGAGCCGTCGCCGTGTAGGACGTCGTCCCCACGCCGCGGAGCACCGTGGCGTGGCACTTCGAGGCCGCTTCGGCCTTCTCCTCTGCTGTGATGCAGTACGCTGTCGGGCTCGAGGCAATCCCAGTGGTCGACGTCTGCAGATACCCGAGTCCAGTGATGGAGCGGTACATGGTTTCAGCCTCTCCTCGAGAAGAAGTAGATCCCGGCGACAGCGACGACGCCGATGAGCCCGAACATGACGAGCGAGTCCCCGAACGCCGACGTCATTGCCGCGTCCGAGGACGACGGCGCTGCCGCAGGAGGAACCTCCGCGGGAGCGACCGCGTTCACGGTCATCGTCTGCGACGATCGCTTCGGCGGATCGCGCATGAGCGGCGCGTGCGTCACCTGCGTCGCCTGAGCGATGTAGTCGTCAGTGAAGAGCGCGCCGCTGTCTTCTCCTACGCTGCGATACATGGGCTCACTTCTTCCTGAAAATTAGGTACCCGGCGCCGATCGCCGCGACACCGAGGAGCCCCCATAGCGCCATGCTCGAACTCGTCGTCGAGGAGGCCTCGGTGGGCGGAGGGAGCGGCTCGTCCGAATAGTCGGACGACGGCTCCGGATTGTACATGCTCGAGGGCGTTGATTCCGGAGGCCCCGATTGCACCGGGGGTGTCGCGGGCGGAGCCTGATAGACGACCGGTGGCGCCTGGTACACCGGCGGAGGAGCAGGCGGCGCCGCGGGCGGAGGCGCCTGGTACACGAGAGGGGGAGCCGCCGGCGGAGCCTGATAGACCGGTGGCGCCGGCACCGCGCTCGGGGGCGGAGAGGCCGAAGGGCACACCGCCATGTTCATGATCCGAGCCTGATAGTTCGGAAAGCGAGAGATCGCCCAGCAGGCGGTGTTCAGCGCCTTGTCCGGTCCGTTCCAGTTCGGGTACTGCCGACAGTAATCGACGAGCGGCTTGAACTCGCTTGCCGGCATGCATGGCGGAAAACTCGAGGGCGACGGATCCATGTCCGGGCAGCCCGGCTTGTCGAACATCCCGCACTTCTGCATCTGGACGCAGGCCTGCGAGAACTCGGTGGGCGTCATACCCGGAGGAATGTCCCCGTCGAGGCACGGCGCGAGGAGCTGCATGTACTGCCCCGTGAGACACGGGACGCTCGTGATTATGTTCTGCTGAATCGCCGGCGTGCACCCGCCGACGTTCATGAACGCCTTCATGAACGCGGCGATCGTCGCCGGCGGCACCGTCGCCGTATCCGCACCGAGGCCGTCCATCATTCGGTACGTCATCGGAGTTGCCTCTTGATAACGAACGCGAGCGCGGCCGCGCCGAGGCCGACTGCGATCGGAAGACTCAGGTTCATCTTGCCGCTCGACGCCGAAGCCGCGGCGGGCGACGGCGCCATGATCGGCGGAGACTGCGTCATCGGCGCGGGGGTCGGCGCCGTAATGGGAGACGCGAGCGTGAGCTGCGACTCGATCGCCGACTGAAAATTCGGCGTCGCGGGCGGAGAACGCGTGGTCGAACCCTGCGAAGGGACCTGCGCGGCAAAAAGCAGCTGCCCGCCGACCGATTGTGCTTTCGGCACGAGCGCGAGCGTCTGCTTCGGAAGCTTCGAGAGGTCGATGCGTTCGCCCCAGTGCATGAAGTAGATCGTGGGGACGGGCTTCGCGTCGTCCTGCCGATAGACGGCTTGCGTCTCGTACGGCTGGTACGCCGTGCCGTTCCACATGGCCTCGACTTCGGTCTCCGTCATCGGGGCCTTCGTGAGGACCACGATGAACGGGAGGGGCTCACCGAACGAAATCGTCGGAACCGAGTTCACCTGAGCGTCGTTGATTTCCCACGCAATAACGTTCGTGTCGGGGTTCGAGATCTCCTCCCAGTTCACATCCCCCGTGCGAGACGCCCACGGCGTGTAGAACCCCATCGGCCGGAGCCCAAGTGCTTGCCCGAGCTCCGCGAAAACGCCCTGCGCCGACATGTCTCCGAGCGAGGTGCCGGGGGGAGCAGGGATCGAGGTGTACTCGTCGAACGCTTGGCCAGTGCCGCCGTGCTCGAGGTACGACTGCATCACCATGGGGGGCCTCCCAGGTCTCGCAGGTCATGCGCAGAAGCCAGCCAGTCGCCGTTTCCCGAGCACAGCGCGGCGTTCCACATGTCCGACGTGGGCGCGTATACCGTTGCCCGCTGAAATAGCGACAGCGACTGACTGACTTCTGCGCGTGACTCTTTCATCGTGGCGCTCCGCCCATCGAACCCGGGCCGTAGCTCGCGTTCGTCAGGGGCTTCATGCACTCCGTCAGCTGATCGAGGTAGAGCTCAGGCATCAGCATTCCGGCGATGTCGTACTCGATGAACGCAATGGGCGAAGGGATGGGCTGGAACACCACGCAACGGATCTGCACCGTCTGGTTGCTCCGAGCGTAGAGCGTGAAGGGCACTGACTGAGCACCGTACCGCGTCGGCCGCTGCGGGAGAAGCGACGTGCCTGCTCCCGCGGCGCTCGCAAAGCTCGAGGCCGCTGCGATATTGAACCGAGATCCGTTCGCAGCTCCAAATAGCGCCGCCAGGGCCGGAGGGATCTCGCCACCGGCCGCTATCGCCGGCGTCGTGAACGCCTGAGAAAACGTCTGAATCGGCACCGGATCGAGCTGGTACAGGAGATTTCCAGGCTGCTGCTGGTCGACCGAGATCTGAAAACCCATCACCGACGAGAATCGACGCGCCTCGACCGGCACCGTGTCCCCCGCGTCGACTCCACTGAACCGGTAGATATCCGGCCTCAGATCGAACAGGAGGAGCGCCATCGTCTCGGGGACCTTGAAGGCCCCGAGCTCGAACGAGAACGGGTTCTCCGGGCTTACCGAGTCCAGAAACATGCCCTCCTCGGGGAGCCGGCGATAGAGTTGCTCGAACGGCGTGATGGAGGGATTCACCATCAGCGACGCGAGAGCGCCGCCCGCGAGCTGCATCCGCTCCGCGTTGCAACCGAGAAGCGAGCCTTGCCCCTCGTAGGGAGCAATCGGCGGACCCTCGCCGATCCCAGGGTACAAATACGGGGCTGGGCGATCCGGTGGCTGAACCGGGGAGAGGTTCAGCCCCGCGATCTGTCTCGGACCGAGATACAGGGGCTGATTCATGGAGGCTCTCTCAGGTCAAACGGACCGGACCCGGGGGCTGAATGATCCGGAACCCGTGCATCGCAAGATACAGGATCCCGTCCGGAAGACGCTGGATCGGGTCGCTCGTCGCGGCCGGGTTCAGCGGATCGCTCACGCCTTCGTGGACGTCGTACTGGCTGCCGAGGAACGGGTAGAGACCGCCCGCGACGTAGCCGGAGAGATTCCCCGCCGGGGGGTTGTTCACGTGCGTCGGTGTCACCTGCCACTGCACCGTCTCACCGCGCTCGAAGAAGTCCATCGCGCCGAGCTGGAAGGGCGAGTTGATGGCGTCCGTGTACCAGGCCGAAGGAATGGGGTCGTTCGACCGCGGGTAAGCCGCGCCCTGGTTCAGCATCGTGATGACGCCATCGAACTCCATCGTCCGGAAGGACGAGTGGTTCGATGGGCTCGCCACTATGGGGGCGCCCGTTCCCGGTGCCGCAATGCCAGTCGTCGGCTGGTAACCAGCCTGGCCGTCGTTCAAGTCCCACGCCGAATGCGGGGGGCGGAATCGACCGAAGGAGCGACCCTGGAAGGCCGCTTGCTCCTGCGTCACCGGATCGCGCCGGGCGAACTGGAACGCAGATTGAAATGCCGCCATGCGCGCAACGCCCACGAAGGGGCCGTCCTGCGACACGGTGCGAGTGCCCTGCTGCTGAGAGATGGTGTTCGATCCGATGATGATCGACACCATGAAGTCGAAGGGGATGCGGCGACCGGGGATACTCTCGATGTACCGGACAGCGTCGTTCGTGTTCGACGCGCCAATGCTCTTCCCGCCGCTGCCCTTCAGCGACTGAAGGGAGTCCGATAGATTCTGCAGGTCGCGCTGCGCGCGTTCCTGACTCTGACGAACGAGGGACAACTCGCTCTGAGTACTCCTCGCAACAGAAACCGCGTCCCTCGCCTGCCCCGCTGCGTACCCTGCCTGCTGCTGCAGTTGCCGAATTGCGTCGTCGAATGCGCTCATCTGCCTGTGCCTCCAATAGGAGTACCGAACGGGGTTATCCCGTCCGTGCCAAACCGACTCGGGTTACCCCGGTAGCCGCGCTGTTACGCGGTCCTACCGGGGACCCTTCTCGCGCTCGAGCGCCGTGCGGACGACTCGAGCGCCCGTTCTCACTGAACGTCGCGGGCGAAGAGACCGTCGAAGGTGAACTGAATCACCTTGTTGATCCCGTCGGTGGCGTTCAAGTTCGAGAGCAGCGAGAGCATGTTGCGGCCATTGCTGACCGTCATGCCCCACAGCGTGCCCTGTCCGCCGTCCGGAAGCGGGCTGATCTGCGCCGTGCACGCCACGTTCTGCCGAGGAGGCAGGAGGATGGCGCGAGCGAGTCGCAAGATCGCCGTATGGTCCGGCGTGCCGTTGTTGAAGTGGATGAGGTCGGACGAGCCACCGAGGTCGCCCCAGAGGCCGCCGCCGTCCGGGAAGTACTTCGTCGGCATGTTCGTGATGGAGAACTTCTCGCCGGTGCCGTAGCTCCAGTGAAGTTGCTCCTCCGCCTGCCAGTACAGACGGTAGACGTCCTCGGTCGAGCCCGGGTAGTTGCCCGCGCCGGGACCAGCCGTCGCGCCGTTCGGATCGACCACTCCGTTGACCGTGCCCTGAGCGAAGAACGCCGCGGCGCCCGGCTGAGAGAAGTCACCGTTCTGCTTGATCGAACCGTTCGCGAACCCGGTTGCCCGGATCTGCGGATTGCGGAACCAGGTGAACACGCGGAGCGCGAGCGTCACATGGGACTGATCGGACGGCAGCGTCGACCCGTTCTGGAGGTTCGTGAGGGCGTTGATGTCGTCCTGACGAGCCGAGTTCGTGAACAGCTTCTGCTGCTGGTTGATCGGCTGGATGTTGCCGCCCAAACCCGAGGTCCGGATGAGGGTGTCGTAGAACGGCTGATGGACGCGCTCTCTCACGTTCGTGAGTTTTGCCATTTGATGAAATCCTTAGGATTCAGGTGGGTGACCGCAGCTCCGTTTTTTGGTCTGGGTGTCGTCCCAAGGCCCTTTGAGGGGGCAACTACAGTCGGGTTCAACGCCCCGAGCCCCGGGCTTGCGGTTTTCCGCAAGACACCGGGGCGATAGAGCGATGAACGAGTCTCAGCCGCCGCTGAGCACCCCGTTCCCACCGGGACCCTGAAGGATCCCAGCCGGCAGCTCGGACTCCGTGTACGCCGCCTCCGCAGGGGTCGAACCGGCCCAGAGAGGCCCACTCGGGATCCACTGCGATTGCGTCGGCACGGTGCTCTCCGCGAAACCACCACCGGATCCCGGCGTGGCCGTGAAGAACTCGCCCATTCCCGCCGCCGCCTGCCGGAACTGGCCCATGCCAGCCGCAGCCTGCGTGTACCCGCCACCACCAAGGCCCGCGGCGCTTTCCGCGAGATCCATGATGTTGTCGAGGTTCGCGTCCGGACGGATACCGTCATCCACCGGAAGCTGGCCCATGTGCGATCGGGACGGCAGGAGGGCGAGAGAACCCGCCTTCTCGTAGTGCCCGACGCCCTGGACCCCGGGGCCAGCGAAGTACTCGCCGACACCAGAGGCCGGCTTGAAGTACTCGCCCATGCCCGCCGCCGCCTGCCGGAACTGACCGACCGGAGCGTACCGAGGCATGATGGAACCGGCGTTCCGTGCAACTCCGAGCCCTCGCATCCCGCGACGACCACGCGCACCGCGGAGCGAATACGCCGCGCTGTTCGAATAGCCTTCGAGGTAGGAGAGAACTTGGGGCTGGTTCATAGCCGCGAAGCCCGTCTTGACGAGGGATTCGAGCCACGAAACCACGATACCGGCGCCGAGCGCCATCTTGTGCTCGGTCTTCCCGGACTTGACCAAGGACATGAGTCCGAGCTCGCCGAGACCGACGAAGAGACCCGTGATGGGCTTCTTCCACTGCGCCGCGAACGACGGAGTGCCGTCCGCGTTGACCGCGGGCATGAACAGCACCTTGGAGCCGTCCGCGCTCGTGAGCACGTTGTTGAGAAGGAGTCCGGTCAGCACCTTGTGCGAGAAGAAGCCGGTGAGGATCAAGGCGCCCGTCTTGAACAGCGACTTGAGATCCGTGCCGAAGCCGTTCCGGATGTACCGACGACCGTTCCGGCGCATCTTGCGACGGCCGTGACGGCGACGGTTCGGGCTCAGCTTGTGCTTCCGACGACGACGGTTGGCCACCATATAGAGGCCCTTCCGCAGACGACGAACCCGACGCTTACCGATCCGGCGCGTGGATTTCCGCTTCGTCGACCGGCGCTTGCCGCGCTTGGCCGTCGACCGGCGCTTCGTGGACTTGCGACGACGCCGCTTGGTCGTGGCCTTCTTCGCCTTCCGACGGCGACGCTTCGGCGCCGCGACCTTCACCTTCCGACGCTTGCGTCGGGTCGTGGTCTTCGCAGACTTGCGACGTCGCTTACGACGCTTCGGTACTGCTGCTGATGCCCGCCGCGAACGCTTCGTGCGCCGCTTCGTGCTCTTGCTCCGACGCGCCTTGCGGCGGGAGCCCTTCTTTGCCTTCCGCTTCCTTGCCTTTGCCACTCTTTTTGCTCCCGCGTTTGGGGTGAACGCATCTCCGGCCCGCTCGAGACGAGCGGCCGCAGCCCTCCGACGCTTCGCGATGCGTGCGCGCGCGGCGGTATATTCGGCCGAGGTCTTGTAGTCCTTGGCCGACATGGCTCCTGCGACGGCCCATTGCGGGATCCGTCGAAGCTTTCCCCCCTTGCGCGTCATGTAGCTGTACTTCCGCGCGCCAGTGCGAGGATCCGTGATCCTCGCGCTCCGGTACGGGCCGTACGCCACTCGAGCGCGCTTCCTCGCCTTGGTGGACCGCACCTGACGGGGCCACTTCGCGCGACGCGCAGCCTTCGCCCGGCGACGACGCGCCTCCGGCGTGCTCTGCCTCGCTCGGACGGCGGCCTTCCTGGCCTTCTTCCGTGCGCTGATCTCCTTCTTGCGAGCGGAAATCGTCGCGCGGCGCGCCTTCTTCTTGGCGCTCATTGCGGCGCGCTTGGCCTTCCGAGCAGCAACCTGCTCGGGAGTACCGCGGCGCGTCTTCCTCCGCTTCGGAGCCGCTCGGCGTGCCGCCGTCTTGCTCTTCCGCTTCGTCTTCGTCTTCCGCTTCTTCTTGCCGAACGTCTTCGCGTACCCGCTCGAGTACGCCGCGCTCTGTGCACGGGACATCGAACGGGAGAGATTCGGGCGCAGGCGCCTCTTCGTCGAAGAGCGCTTCTTCTTCGAACCACCAACGGCGCGGGTCGCGGCGCGCATGGCGCCGGCCTTCGTCAGGCCGCGCTTCCGGGCCGCGTTGAACGCCGCGAGGCGTTTGCCCGCGCGCTTCCTGGCCGCGGTGCTCCCCATGCGCGTCGACCCGTTCTTGGACATGCGCTTCACGAAAGAGGCGCGGTGGACCCTATTTGCGATCATGCTTCGGCTCCCTGTTCCCATGAGCTGCCGCGCGCGCGCGACCCGCTCCGTTCGTGAAAGACCCGCGGTGGCCTGCCGGGCCGACCCGTGAGCTCGTGCGTAAGCGCCCCGTCCGTTGACCGAAGTCAGCGCCGTGACGCCCATCGGATTCGGCCGGTACCCGCCGCCGTTTGGCCGCGCAGTACGGTACGAACCCACATCCGCTTTGCGGATGGGGAACGCTCGACCGATTGCTTTGCGACTTGTCACCGACTCTTCTCGCGGATCCGTAGATCCTGCGAGGCGTCGGGAGGCGCCTTGCTAACCACTTGAGACTATCGGGACCCCCGATCCCGGTCAAGAGAAAGCTAGGAATGGCGGCGAGTGAGCTTAAAAGCCGCAATAAATGCGATTCCCGCGGCGATCACGACCGGAACGGCGAGGCTCATGTGCGGGCGGAGTGCCTGTTTCACTCGCGCCCGGAAGCAATCGACCGGGTCCCAATCGGGCTTGATTTCCGGATCGCACTCGGACACCCAGCGTTCGATGTCCGCTGACGAGTAGCCGAGCTTCTCGAGCGGCGTCATCACGCGCGCTACGATCTCATCCTGAGGAGTCTTCTTCGGATCGACTCCGGTCTCCTGGAGGAGCACCACGAGGAAGAGGAATCGGCGCGCATTTCGCGCGTCAATGTCAGCCTGCGCGGCCGCTGCCTTTGCTCGCAGAATCACCGGCGGGTCGAGTGCTTGCATCGCCATCAGCCGCGCCTCCGCATGACGTATACCGCGTAGCCGACGGCGCCGAGCGCCGCGGCGGCGGTCCAGAATTTCACACGCTCGTCTCGCAGCGACTCTTCGCTCCCGCCGAGCGCGAGGTTCATCCGCTGCCGAAAGCAGGAGAGATCAGCATCGCATCCGACGAACCAATCAATGGCCATCGGAGGCACGATGCCGCGCGACGCGAGCGCGTTCCACACGTCAGAATCGCTCGCGCTCGAGGAAAGCCCGAGCCCCATCGTGAGAACCCCGCGGGCTTCCGAGAGCGCACTCAGGTACGCGCCGAATTCCGAAAGCGCCTGCTGATCGATTTCACTCGCGGCCTCGGCCTTCACCTGCGCGTCAATATCCTCCCGCGACGGTGTAAGCGACTGGATGGGAGCCGCGGTCGCGATCGCTGGAGTCACGACAGTCCCCGCTGGGGGCGCCGGCACATAGATGACCGACGACACGGCCGTGGCCGGATCCACTTGCCGCGCGCAGGTCGCCACCAGCGCACACGAGCTGTTGCTGCCGAAGATCAATTCGCGCTTGCACCAGGCCGAGGGCGTCCTCACGAGTGGCGGCAGCGGGCGCCACGAGGCGAATGACTCCTGGAAGGTCTGCATGCAACCGGCCGGGTCTCCGCCGTTGAAGAGCCGGGTCGAGAGCTGATCTTTCACCTGGGCACCGAGCAGCGACACCGGAGTCTTGTTCCCCGTCAGCAACTTCTGCTGGTACACGAGCGTCGCGACGACGAAAGAAGCGAAGCTCACGGCCGTGTTCAGATCCCAGATGGCTGCGATCGCTTGGTTCCTCGCCAAGAACTGCGCGTCCGACGGAACATCCGTGGAGACGCGAATCGCATTTACGTAGTCCCCTTTCGCACTGATGAGCGCTTTCACCGTCTCAACACCCACTCGCTGCAGCTCCGAGAGCCCGGGGCCTCCGTACAGATAGTCGAACGGAGACGGCACCACGGTCGGTACGAACGCGGAAAGGAAGTCGTCGCCGACGCTCCTGTACGTCATCGGCGTCTCCAGATCATGTATCCGGTCACGAAGAGGAGCCCAATTCCGACGGCGCCAGCGAACGTTAGCCGCACCTCGCCGCGTTCCTGTTCGGAGAGCGACTTGGCAACGGCCAAGAGCTGCGACTGTTCGGTCGTCACCGTCTGAACAGACGGCGCCGGAGGAGGGGGTGCGGTTGCAGCGAGGGCCCACATCAGCGCCTCCTTGCCGTCGCCCAGCCGGCGAGCGCCGCGCTGCCGGCGGCCAGCAGGCTGTAGTTCACCATATTCCGGACGCGACCGCCGCGGCGCTTCGCCTCCAGGATGGCGGAACGGTACGTCGCGGCATTGGCCGTGGCCTGCCGCACCGCCGCGCGCTTTTGTGCGGCCGTTGCTACCGACCAATCGGCGCCTGCCGCGGCTTCCATGTGCTTCTGGATGCCGTACTGGGTCGTCGCTGAAGAGACGGTCCGAGAGAGATCTCTCTGCACGAGAGCAGAGGCCGCAGCCGCTTGCTGAAGCGAATTGAAAAGGTACCGGCCCCAGGCCGGAGTGAGACAATCGCCGACCTCTTGCCCAGCTCCGCCCGTCACCTGCACGAGCCCAATGTTCGCCAGATACTCCTCGTCGGAGTGGAGGTAGCTATCCCAGGACGCCGCGTTGCGGTCGTCGAGCTGTCCCTGAACCGTCGTGTTAGGAAGAAGGATCGTCCCCGCCTTCTTTCCTTGCATCTCGTAGATCACCTGGTTCGGAGTGGCGTATCTCCGAGCTTCCCAGAGCGCGAGCGCTGACGTCGCATCACAGCCAGGGGCGCCACTCCCGATGTCGTAGCTGTTCGGGACTCGCTTCAGATCCTGAGTGGAAAGGCTGTAGCTGGTTCTGCGGACCACCGAATCAATCGAATAGGATAGATACGGGCATCCGGTTGGGGCGACGCACGATCTCGTGACCGGGCGGGCGTAGTGGATCTGCTTTCCGTTGACGAGCACCGGCGCCCCGCTGTTGTCGCACACGACGTCGAGCGTGTTGCCGCCAGGGGCGGTCTCCGGGAAGAGCCGGATCCCGTCCGTCCTCGAACAGGATCCGTTCGTCAGAAGCCATCCCTGGTTCGCTCGGAACGTCCGGTCGATGTTTCCCGACATCGAGTCCCAGTAGTGCTGGTACTGGAGCCAGAGAGCGCGGGCGAGATCCGTGCAGACGATCGTTGCTGCAGCGGCCGCTTTCCTCGCAGCGTTCTGCGCCTGGTTCAGCTTCTCGCTGTCGCTCGGTCCGAAACCGAGCGCATCGGCAAGGATCGGAACGATTTCGCTCGCAATGAGCTGAGAGAGAAGCGCGCCGAGTGGAGCGGGGAGTCCGAACGCCTGTCCGACGAGCGCGCCGACCCATGCGCAGGCTCCGATGACAAGGCCCTGCGCCTCGGCGAAGTTGATGGACCCGTCACTGAGCGACCGATACGTGGCCTCACAGAGCGAGAACGGCACCCCGGGGGCCGTCTGCGCAATGGCCGCACGCCCGCACGAGCTGAGGAATGCTGAAGGGTCCGTGCTCGTGATGATCGGAACCCCGAATTGAGCAAGATACGCGCTCCCGAGGGTCAGCCCCCACTGCTCGGCTCCCTCGGTCGTCGTTGGGAAGTTCTGGATGAGCCCTGATGCCGCAATGAACTCCGGAGGGAGCCCAATCGCGTCCGCGTTCGTCATCACGAACGACTGCATCATCGCGACCGCGGCCGCGCTCGATGTCGGGGGCCCGTGAGCCGTGATGTATGCGAGCGCCCAGCTCCCGACTTCGCTCTCGTCGAGGGGTGCTCGAATGTCCGCGTAGACCTTGTTTCCGTTCCCCGAGAGCTTGTCCTCGAAGATCCGGCGACCCTGGTCGATGCCCGACTTGATCTGCGGCGTCGCCCAGGCCTTCGCTTGTTCCTTAGCCCATGGACCGATCTGACTCGTGGTGGTCGGGACCCATGGCATGTCGATGCCGGTATTCTGGCGGAAGGCAGAGCGAGCCTGGTTCGCCATCTGGCTCGTGATGTAGCCCTGCGCTCCGGAGGTGAGGTCCCCTGCGCTCGGAAGATCGCTCACCCCGAGCGTCTGCTCGAGGATGTACTTCCCGTTCGCGTCTCCGAGCCCAGAGAGACGGCGCGGGACCCAGATGTGCGGCCCGCCGCCGCCCGAGTAGCTCACCCCGCGATCCCGTCTTTTCCGATCGTAAGCGAACCACCAGTGAGGATCACATGCACCGCTTCTGGCGTGTAGACGAAGAGGAACACCTCCTTCGTCTCTGGATGCTTCGCCGAACCGAGCATGGCGCGGGCGACTCGCACCTCGTAGCGCCCCTCATCCCCCTTCGGCAGAATGAGCTCGCCCTTCTTCTCCTCCGTATAGAGCTGAAGCTGGAGTCCGAGGAGAGGACCGAGCCGCGTGAAGTGCTTTGGCATCGGTTCGGAAAAGCGGACGATGGGGCCGACCACTTCGATCCGCCGCTGAGGCGAGCCCCACTGCCGGAGGAAACCAGGTTCGGCGTAGACGGTGCGCGAGCCCTCGGCAACGTGCTTGTAGTCGTCGTGCTCGGAGAGGTTCTTCTTCCATTTGTTCGAGCGGTACATTTCCGCTCCGCCGACTCCGATCTCCTGCATCTTCGAGGGCCAGCCGAACGGCATTTCGATCTCGCGCGCGTTCTCGCGCGCGTAGAACGTCTCGAACGTACTGATCGCCTGCGGCTTGGTATCGACGACGCGGAGCGCCATGCGGGACTACCTCTTCCGGTTAACGTACCAGAGTAGCGCCACTCCCGCGACTGCCGCCGCCCCCCAGAGCATTGGAGACGACGTGATTCCGTCCCCAAACCCGGCAAGAGATCGCGTCCGCCGCACGATCCTCTCCGGATCGACCGGCGCAATGATCCCGACCGCGGCGTTCCCTTCCCCCACGATCGTGGCCCCGTTCGGGATCGGACGCCCCGCTTCAATGGACGGAACTCCGATCTTCGAGGCGGCCTTCAGATCCGGAGCCGGAAGATCGTCGTTGATGTTCTGGCTCCCAGGAGCGGACAGGTACTCGTACCCGCCCGAATCCGGTTGCCAGCGGGAGAAGATCTGCTCCATCACTTCGTCGCCATTCTCGCGAGGACGCCAGGAAGGAGCAGGCTACCGACATAGAACGCGACCCCGATGCCAGCGACCACGATCACTGGCTGGAGTGCCGAACCGAAGAAGCTCGCCAAGTCTGCGTTGCCGCTCTTCTGCATGCTCTCGAGCGACTGAACGCACGCCTGAGTGGCGTTCGGATCCCCAGACTTTGCCAGCTTGTCGCAGTACTCGATGAGCTTCTGCTGGAGCGGGCTTGCGATCTTGAAGACGTAGACCAGGTAGCAGATGCCGAGCACTGCCGTGACCCCGAGCGCAACGAGCGCCCAGCCAGCGAGGAGAGGCGGAGCCGCGATCACTTCTGGGCCCCCGAAGCCCGCCATCGGGACCGTCTCCTTGAAATCGTCGAGATGCCCGTTCTTGTCGAGGTCGACGAACGTCTGGAACGTCTGCACCGTGGACTGCGCGTGGGCCATCGCCTCTTCCGCACTCATCTTCTTCGACAGCATCGCTCCCTCGACGACGCCGTCGTAGTGGAGGAACGCGCCGTTGCTCGCCGAGGCCGCCATCGCCGCCATCACGTCCACCGCCACCGTGCGCGGGAGGTGAGCGGCCATATCGAAGTCGCCCTTCTTCGTCGCCTGCCACACGTCCGCACCCGTCTGATTGATGACGGCCATGAGCCGCGTCATCGCGGCGCGCGCCTGAGACGCCGTGAGCTCACTGAACTTCTGCCGGAACGTGGGGCTCATCGAGCCGAGCACGGCGTCGAAGTCGGCCTGCGCCGCGAGCATCGCCTGCATGTACGTGCCGTCGTACCCCCCGTCGTCGATGGCGTGGCCTTGCGCAACCAAGCCGTCCCACGGAATGCCGGGGGGAGCGGTGATCTGCGCGTACATCGACGCAAGCTGGTCCAACATCGGAGCTTCTCCTTCAGGTCTTCGAGCGCTTCTTGTCCGTGCGGTACGCCATGTAGGCAAAAATGCCGAAGGCGCCCGCCACCGTGAACCAGGCCCAGCGCGGCACCTGGTCAATGGCCGCCCGCAAATCCCTCCCGAAGTGTCCCGGCTTCGCCCCGCCCGTGAGGTACCCCGCCCACTCCTCGGTCAGGATGTCCCCCGGCGCGAAGTAGCCGAGATTCACGAGCGTCGCCGGATCGGGATGCCCCGTCGGATCCATCGGATACGTTCCCCTGCCCGTTTGCTGGTAGGCGAGGAGCGCTCCGTCCGTCGCGCTGTCCCAGTGTCCAGAGGACTGGACACCGAGACGCTGCTGGACCGTTTGGATTGCCGTGGGCATTCGTTACCTCTTCTTCGAGGCGCGGAACATGAGCGCGCCGCCAATGGCGACCGCACCGATTGCACCGCCCCAGAGCAGCCAGTTCGTGCCGCCGCCCGTGCCGAACATGCTCGCGTCACTCGTGCTGCTGCTCGGCAGGCTCGAGCCGCCGCTCGGAGGCCGGCTCGAGGACGGCGCTGAACCGCCGCCCGCCTTCACCGGGGGCTTCCCGGTGATGTTCGAGCACGCGGCCGCGAACGATGCGCCGCCGTTCGGGTTTACGTTCTGCTGGTACCAGGTGATGCCGCCGCACGTCGAAGGACCAAGTGTCCCGTCGACCACCATCGGCTGGTATCCGGCCTGCAGAAGCGCGCCGTTGATGGTGTCCTGCGCGTCCTGGACCTGCTCCTTCGAGAAGCCCGAGTCGTCCGCGCCGAGGCTGTTGCCACCGAGCGATCCGCCGCCCATGCCGTCCGGGCTGAGCCCAACGTCGGCCGGGAGGATCGGACGAAGCCGCGCGTTCAAGTACGACACGTCCACGTACGAATGCTGTCCGTAGAGTTTTCCGAGGCCGGCCATGGGGGGACGCTCCTGATTCCATTGCGCGTTCAAGTGGGAAAAATCCTCGTAGTCGATGGGACCGAAAGTCGTCATCAGCCCTTCCTCTTCTTTGCCGCGTAGAGACCTGCGAGAACCGCGGCCCCGACGAGTCCACCGACCATCCAGGCCTGGCTCGAGCCCGTCTTCACGGGAGCTCGAGTCACGGGCGAGGGGCTCGCGGTGACCGGCGAGGGAGACGGGGCGGGCGCCGCCGCGGCGGGCTTCGACGGCGACGTGAACGCCTGGCAGTTTTGACCGTACGCGGACATGAAATCGACGCCCCAGGCGTCCGACGAGAGCTTCATGGCTCCGCAGGTCTCGTCGCACATCTGGCCGTCCGTAGGGCCCGGGTTGTACCCATGCGCCACGAGCTGCTCGTTCACGTTCAGCTGCACCTCGGGCGTGCGGCTGTCGTACGTGCACCAGGGGAGCTGCGACGAGAACGTCGAGGGCGGCTTGAACACCGCTCCGCCCGTCTTCGTCGGGTACGTGAAGCCAGCGCACGGGTTCGTTTGCCCGGCGTTGCTCCCGTCGGGACTCACCAGGTGCGAGATCAGCAAGAGGTCCGGGTTCGCCGAGTAGTTCACGTCCTTGAGCGTGCCGAGCCATGAGATGGCCCCACACGTCCCTGGACCGAGCTGCCCGTCGGTTCCGATTTTGTTGAACCCGCGCGCGACGAGCTCCTTGTTCAGCGCTTGCTGGTACCGAGCCAGCGTGGCGTCTCCGGGCGTGCCCATCCAGGACCACATGCCAGTGGCGCCCAGACCACTAACGACTCCTACTCCTGAGTACATTTTTACTTCTTCCTCATGATGAAGAACCCGACGACGAGAGCGACGCCGGCGATGCCGAGGATCGTGCCAGTGGACATCCCTCCGTCGGCCGGAGCGAACGAGGCCGCGGCTGGAGACGTGGGGGACGACGAGGGCTCCGTCTCGCTCGAGGAGCTCGAGGTGATGGGAGACGGAGAATCCGTATGCGTGATGGGGGCAGCGCCGGCGGTTGCCTGCCACGAGACCGGTAGCTTCAGCACCTTGCCCGGATTGAATTTCATCCCGAGCGGCGCGGGCGCCTTCGTCTCCGGGTTCGCAGTGACGAGCTCTCCCCATCGGTTGCCGTTGCCGGTGATGTCCTTGGCGATGCTTGTGCCCGTCTCTCCGGACCTCGCCGTGTACGTCGCGCCCGGGTACCCGTTCGGGTACTTGCTCGGGGCTGGGAAGGCGCCGAGGCCTCCGAGACCTCCGAAGCCCATGTTCGTGCCGTCGAATAGGCCGCCGCCGTAGCCGCCGCCTCCGAAGATACCTTCTCGAGTTTGAACGTCAGTCATCGTTTTCTCCTGCCGAAAAGGAACCCGGCGAGCAAACCGGCAGCTCCGACGAGCCACGGGGTGGGTGTGGAAAGGACGCCGCCGTAGGTCGTCTCCTCTGGAGCCGGCGCAGCGTCGCCGAGTCGGCCGTAGCCGGGGATCGGAACGAAGCCCTGGGTCAGCATCCCGGGGTGCAGCCCCATCGTCCGCGGCGGCACGACGTCCGCGAACGCATCGAAATACGCCGCGCCCTCTTCGGGCTCCGGGAGTTTCTGTCCTTCTCTTCGGTACATGGGGATTCAGTGCAGAGTTGCGGGAATGGCGATGTGCGCGATGGAGACGATCTGAAGCGGGACGCCGGCCGCAGTGAGGTTCGTCCCGAGCGGAGGAAGCTCCGGGAGGGGAGAACCGGTGCGGGTCGCGAAGCGCAGAACGTTCGTTGCCGACCCAGGCGCGAGCACGATGGCCGCATCTTGAATGATGCCGGGGTCCACCTTGAGCGCTTGGAAGAGTGAGTTGATGACCTCGTCCGTGTTCGGAAGCGCGGCTGGTCCCTGAAGCCCGATATCGAACTCCATGGAGCCAGGCGGCGTCCTCTTCCGGAAGAGGAACCACGCTCCGGCGGCGACCGCGCCCACGACGAGGATGTTCATCGGGACCTCTTGCCGTATCCCTGCGCGAGGGAGACAGGGATCGTGATGATCGGGAACAGGCCGCCGAGAAGTCCCCACCCGATGGCCCATCCGACCGAGTCGTTCCGTTTGTACCCGTGGTACGCGCCCGTCGCCATACCGATGACGCTCAGGAGCTGCCAGCCTTCGTTCTGGTAGACCGCGTCGATGCCGGCGATGGAACGCCCGCCCATGTTCGCCTCGACGCCGTAGTACTCCGGCATCCAGTCGGAGTCCTGGTACGCAATGACGTGGGAGGGCTCGTTGTACATCAGGCGTGGCTCCGGTCTGCGATCTCGAGCGCTCCCCAGACGACGACGGCGGCGAGAGCAATCCCGAGCGCCGTGCGCCACGGCGTCATCGGCTGGACGACGAGGACGTTGGCCTCGTCACCGTCTCCTAGCCCCATCATCGACTCGTCGAGGGCAAAATCATTCGGACGCTGTGCCCAATCGAGATTGTACATCGGGCGCGTGTAGATGGGCCCGTGGTACCTCGTAGGGTACGAATGGAGCATCACGGTGTACGGATTCGGAACGCCCGGAGGCACCGGTCCGTTGTACGTGTTGAGCGAAGCTCCGAGCCCCGCCTGAGCGTTGCATCCGCACGCCATGCTTCAGCCCTTCTTTCCGTTGGAGACCGCGCCCATGACGCCGAGACCAATGACGCCGCCGAAGAGCCCGACCGGCACTCCGATCCAGCCCCACGTCGAACGGTCCTCCCGGGACGGCGCCATCGCTTTGCCAGCCGAGTAGGAGACCGCGCCCACGACGCCGAGGAACATCAGCGTCCAGACGACGTCTCCCGGGCCCATCACCGCAGAGGGCGGAGCGCCTGGGATCCCAGGCGTCGGGAGAGGAATGGTCGGGGCGACCGCGGACGGTGCCGCGTCGTCGCCTAGCCCCTTCACAGCTGCCACGATCGGAGAGAGCGCGAAGAGGCTGTACTTCCCGACGCCGCTCATGGGCGGAGCCGGGGGAGTGAACACGTTGTAGGTGGGGAGAATGGTGCGGGTTGCCATGTTGCTCACCTTTTCCAAATGGTCGCCGCGAAGAGCCCGAAGGCGACTCCCACGATCCCGAACGCCACGATGGTGCCCGCGGTGGGGGACATGCCGCCGGACACCGGCGCCGCGGACGCTTCGTCACCGAGGCCGTCCACGGGCCACGAGGCCTCCTGAGGGATCCAGGACTCCCCGTCTCCGGGATGCCGGACCTTCTGCGGGCTCACGCCCGGGGGGAGCTCCCAGAGAAGCTGTCGCGCTCGGATCGTGTCGAACTGCGACTGGTCGATAGCGACCGCGCCGCCGGGCACGTACATGACCGCGTTGCCCGTCGTTCCGTCGATGACCTGGCTCCCCTGGTAGTCCCTCGAGCGAACCAGGTACCCGGGAAGATTCTCGTGATCGGCGAACACGCCGTAGTCCGGGTGAATGTTCCCCTGCGTTCCCGCCGGGTCGAAGACGCCGTTGCCTTGCACGTCGTCGGCCTCGTTCAAGAGGTCGAGTTCGTTCGGGTAGTTTTTGATTCCGACGTCGGCAGTCTGCATGTTGTCTCCCAGGCCTGCGATGTTGCGCCCGCGCGCTCCGCTGTAGCGGTCGTAGTAGGGGTTCAACCCGCTCGGACGAGTGTCCGGGGGTCCGATCTCGTCGATGCTCGGCAGATCACCTCCGAAAATCGGAGTCGACGAGTACACCGGGTACGGTGGACGAAGATTCGTATATCGATTGCTCATGTGATGCTCTTCGATCCCGGTAGCTCATCGCAGCTGACAGCGTACCAAGTGGTCACGCGGTCCAGCATCCCGCGCTCGTCCGTGCCGGCTACCGGATCGCAGACGATCCACTGACCGCTCCGTGGCTCCTGCACCCGCACGAAGACGTGGCTGTACTGACCGGCCTCACCGAAGCCGACGACGACGAACTCGGCGACGCGACCTACCTGAAGACACATCGCCGCAATGAGCTCCGCGATCTCGTCGCAGTCGGCCGTCACCTGAACGTGCGCAAGAATCTCCTCGATGAGCGCCTGCGGATCGCGAACGAGCTCCACGTGGAGCGGGTCGTTCGTGTAACGGACGTACTCGGTGACCCAGTACCGGATCGCCAAAATCTCGCCGAGGTAGTCCTTCGGCTGAACCTTCCGAACGACCTCCTCGGTCATTCTTCGGACGAGCAGACTCTTCTCGCCCCGAGGACCCTGCACCGCGCGGACCATCTCCGCGAGCGTGTCCGGATGCCCGTGGAACCGGGACACGGAGTGCGGGGGATTTGCGGCGGCGAGAGAGGGCATACGAGTCCCGAGCCGGGGGTCGGGAGCGCCCTGCACTCGGAACTCTACCGGGGGTGCATCGCTAACTCAAGCAGCGCACATGCCACAGGGGTTTTTGGCCAAAACTAGGCTACGGTCGAAGCATGCTGCTCGCCGTCATTCTGCTCGCCGTTGCCATTCTGGTGCTCGCCAACCCGCCGCCGCCGCCGAATCTCGGGCGATGGCTCGCGACAGCCCTGGCGATCGTCGCCATCATCGTGGCCGCTCTCGGCCACCGCGGCTCGTGGTGGTGACTAGGCCGCCTTCTTGAATCCGAGCGGGTCCTTCGTGTCGAACCAGAAAACGGCAATGGCGAGGCCGAAGATGATGCCGCCCGTGATCCACGACGTCGGGCTGCCCATCGACATGCCCGCGTCGGACGAAGGCGCCGGAGGATCAGTCGCCGGATTGTCGTAGCTCCCCATCCCCGCCATACACGCGCCGCTACTATCCACGAGCTGGCAAACGCAGTCGCCGTTCTGATCGACCACCGCACAATCCGGTCCTACCGCGACCGGATACGGGTACGAGGCGTCGCCTCCGTACCATCCTGGTCCCCATCCACCGCCGTTCTGCACGACGACAGTGCGGCCGCCGCGACGACCGCCGCCGCCATGGTGGCCTCCGCCGCCGCCATGGTGGCCTCCGCCGCCGCCGTGGTGGCCTCCACCGCCGCCGTGTCCACCGCCGCCATGACCTCCGCCTCCGCCGCCATGACCGACACCGTGGTACATGCCCCAGATTGTACCGGCACTTTTACTTGGCCGGCAAGTAGCGGCGGCTACGGGGGCAGGAAACCGCATGGTGGTGATCGCGCCCCTTGCAGGTGCACGGCCTTTTCTTTCGCTTGTACCGCCCCGTGACCGACGGACGAGTACGAGACCGGACCATGCTGCAGACGTACCGGTAGCCCCTCGCCTGGCTCAGATCCCGGTGGAAGCACCGGGTCGGGTGAAAGGTGAAACAGGCAGAGCAGTAGAGGATCGCCAGCGGCTGCTCGGGGTTTCGATCCCCGTCCTGAAGGCGCGTGACGAGCGCGACCGGATTCAGCGGCTCCTTCGGGCGGTCCAGGTTCACTCCAACGTGTCTTCTATGAGCGACGTGGCTTCTTCGAACGAAAGGTCGTTTCTCGTCTGCTTCGCGGCCACATAGGTCACGGTGCCACCGGCGCGCACATAGAACACGTGACCGCCGCCTTCGATCAGACTAAGCGACGGCGGCGTCCAGGTTTCGCAATTCCCAATTTCTCCGGTCATCTCGTAGCCGCTTTCGCGGAGCGCGGCGCGAAACACTTCATCCGGGGGCGCGACGCTCACGCCTGCGCTCCTTGCTGCGCACCCGCGGCCCGCGCCTGATGCTGCTCCGTGAGCTGCTGCCAGAGCTTATCGACCCACTTCTTCCCGTCACGACGCAAGATCACCGAGTCCCCGCCGCCGGGCATCGTTCGGACCAGCTCGAAAAAGTTCTCTGGCTTCTGGTTCTGAATGAGCCCGAGCGACTCATTCGGAAACTGCTCGATGAATCGCCTCGCGAAGTCCTCCGCCGGGAATCCGGCGTTGATGGCCATCTCGACCTCCGCGCGGAAGGCGAGCGCCGCCTGCACCACTTGCTGCTGCTGCTGCTGGTCCGGCGAGGGCTGCTGCGCCTGCGGTTCGGGCTGAGACTGATGCTGATAATTGGGCTCCTGCGGCGGCGGAGCGGGGTTCGTCGCGAACGTCGGTTGCACCGAAGCGTCTCCGATGGGGGGAGGGGGAGCCGCGGGAGCCGGCGGAATCGTCGCCTGGAGTGGTGGCGCGTCCGGCGGCATGATCGGCTGCTGCCCGGCGATCGGAACAGAGCCCTGTGTGGCCCAGGAGACCCGGCGGCTGGGCTGCCGTACGACCTGCCGCTGCTGTTGCTGCTGCTGCGGAGGCGGGCCACCCTGGCCGGGCGGCAGAGATCGGGGCGCACCAGCGCCGGGCGGGAGCGCGGAAGCCGCAGCACGCGACGCCATGGCGCGCGGTACCCACTCGTTTGCCGTCTCGAGCGCCTTCGCGAAACCCATGCCGGCGGTCGCGGCGAAGCGCTCCAACGCCGTCGAAGGCGCGTTGTCATCCTTCTTCGTGAACCCCATGGCCTCCGCTAGCGCTTCGCTCTTCTTCAGCACCTGCACCGGATCCCTCGACTTCTCGGCCTCCTCCTTTGCGTCGTCGAGCTCGGATTCTAGATGTGAGATGCGCTCCTTCAAAGAAACGATCTGCGTCTCGAGCGAGGTCTTCGTCACCTCGGCGCGAGTGGTGTGGTTCTCGCTGGTTCCCCGGAGCTCGCGGGCCTGCGCCTCCTTCAGATCCTTCATTCGGTCTTCATAGCGATCTGTCAGAGCCTTCTCCGCGGCCGCGGCGCGCTCTCGCTCCTCGCGGCGCTGCTCTACCATCTGAGCCTGGAGCTGGGCCTCACGATCCCGCGAGCGCTTCTCACTTTGCTCGAGACTCTCACGACCGAACTTCGTCGCGTCGTCGAGCCGCTCCCGCTGGCGCTTGAGCTCGTCGTCTTGCCGGGCGCGCAGCTCCGCAATGGCATCCCGGTGTCCTTCGCGAAGACGAGTAATCTCCTCCAGGTGGGAAGCCTTTAGACGGTTCAGTTCCTCTTCCGTTCCTTTGCCACCTCGCTCACCCTGCGCCGTTTTCACGAAGTCGAGTGCTGCCTGGATGGGGCTCTCCTTTGGAGCATTTCGCTGCTCCTCACTGACCTTCTCGAACTTTTCGAGAAGCGTCTTGTTGGCCTCCTTCATTTCTGCGATCTGCATCCGGAGAGCCTCTTGTGCCCGCTCCGCGGCTTTGTTCGCCTCGGCGAGCGCTGTCTTCCCCGTGTCGTTGACGATATCGAGAACGTCTCTGGTCGCGGTAGGCGGTGTTTGTTCCGCGCGGCGCCTGAGCTCCTTCTTCTCCTCTTCGCTCGCACGAATGAGGCTCTGCATGAAGTCGATGTTGGTCTTGTGCATCTGCGCGTCGGCAGGCGTCGCCGGCATGTGCTGATTGGGAAATCCAGGCGCGAACGGCATCATGGTGGTGCTCTCTCCCTTGCTCGGACTCGTCCCGGGCATCATCGCCAGGTTTGGCGGGAACAACGGAACGGTGTAACGAAATGGTTCGGTCTTCGATTTGATGACGGGAAGCCCGCTCGCAGCGTCGCGGCGACCCTTCGGATCGGGACCGTAGACCTGCATGCTGTAGGTGCGGCCCCCGTAGAACGACGAGAACTGGGCCTCGGTCATCGGTTCGCGGATCTCTCCTAGGAAGCCCGCGCACGGGATCCCTTGGTAGACCTTCGGATCCACACGCTCGACGCGAATGAAGTGTTGCCCATCTCCAACCGAGTATCGTGCGTACACGTCGCGAAGGTTCCGAGGCTGCTTCCACCCGACCAGATCCTCGTTATCCGACGGCTGAACGATGCCGAGCGTCGAGTTCGTCCTCATCTTCGGATCGATCTCCGTAGGAGGAACCGCGTCCATCGACGAGTGCGTGTCCTCGTCCTCGTCCTCTCCGAGCGTCAAGCCTTCGTCGTAGTTGGCCGGCACCTGCGCGCCGCGCGGGGGAAGAGGGGGCTCCGTCACTCCATGCTTCGCCATGATCGCCTCGAACGACTTCGCCGGGGCTGGCCCCGGCGTCCCTTCCCGAGGGCGGCGCTTCTGCTCGACCAGCGGGCGCTCCGGATACTGAGCACGGGCCTGTTCTCGACCCTCGTCGTTCATTGCGACGAACTCGTCCGGATCGACATGCCGGCGTTTCGCCTCCTGGCGCAGCTTGTTCACCCAGCGACCCTTCATCGCCCCCCGCGCTCGTGGAGACATCTCCACGAGCGCCTGGTACGAGACGCCGAAACGCTTCGAGTCAGCGAGGATCTCCCTGTCGAGCTGTCTCGCTGGCTCAGTCGATTCCTGCGACTGCGCTTCGTTCATTCGGAATCCGGAGCCGCGTCGTCGTCGTCGTTCGGTTCCTCATCAGGGTCGTCGTCGTCACCGGCACCGATGGTGATCTCTTGCGTGAAGGCCGCCATGCCGTCTGTCATCCGGCGCATCGTCGCAAAAACCTCCCGCTGCGCGTCCCCATCACTCCCCGCCGGAATGACGCCCGCGAGTTCATCCAGTAGTTTCGCGAACTGCACGAAGAGCATCAGATACTTGTCGGCGTCCTCCGGCAGGAGCCGGGAAACCTCCTCTTCCGCCTGCTCCGCCACCGAGTCCTCGAGACTCACGATGGCGCCCGCAGTCGAAGCAATGAAGTCCGAGAGAAGCGACATCACCGTGCCCCGCACTTCGTCGTACACGTCGGCGATATCCGTGTGCCCCGACTTTCGCATCGCGGCAGCGAGACCCTTTAGCCGCTCCGCGCCTTCGTTCGAATCCGTGAGCAGAGCCCGGAACTCCGCGTCGGTGTCGATTTCGTCCATGCCGTCTTCTGGAACAGTCGTCTGAATCTCTTCGGCCATCGTCGTCACGTCTCCTCGCGCTTTTGCGCATCGAAAATACCGTTGCTCTGAAAAATTGGGAGATGCTCGCGCCTCGCGCCTTGCGAGATCTTCAGCTGGTCAAAATCCTCAATGAGCTGCGCGCTCGCAACGTCGTGCGGCTCCCGCATGTCGCAGGCGTACATTCCCGAATCGCTCAACGTCATGAACGTTCCCTCGGTCGTGCGGCGCGCCGCGCAGAGGCGGTAGTATTTCTTGTGCGCCGCGTTCAGGTGGAACGTCCCTTTCTGACGCACGTAGTGACGGCACTGCGGACGGATGGGGAGTACTTCGACCCACCACGCATCGACGATGACGGGCTCACCCGGCGCCGCCATCATCGAGAGCAGGATGCTGAGATCTCCCAGCTCCGAATCTCCATTGCGAACCACGGTACCTCCGGTGTCATTGCGGAGGGCGAGGAGTTCTACACGACGGCGCTCGATCTGAAGCTTCGCCGCATAGATGGCCTTCTCCTTCTTCACTCGCCAACGCCCATCGGGCGCTCGATCGACCGCCTCCGGCAGCAGCGTGCCGATGATCTCTCCCCAATGGGTGCGCAGCACGAAGCTCGAGTAGTCCCCCATGCAAACAAGAGACTCCGTGGAGAGCGCCGGGATATCGCTCTCCGACGTCGTGTCGAGCGTCTCCGCGAGGCCGTCCGCGCCGATCGTTCGCTTCGCGGGACCCGGCTGGTAAGCGTCGTAGACCTCATCGAACGGGTGAAACTCTTCTTCCGCCTCGGCGCTCCCCTCGGGGCTGGCTACCTCGCACTCTTTGGGCGTAGCGGTGTCGCTAGCCTCGCCTGGCTCATCGGACATTGGCCCACGGTAAGCATCGACACCACCAAGAGCAAGACGGACCCTACTTCATACCGGTAAGCTCGCTCGGGGCATTCTCTACAACCCCTGCCCGGGCGGACTCGAGCCGCTGTGCAGCCGCCATGCCCTCGGCACGCGGCAGCTCGTTCTTTCCCTCCGAATGGACGTTGAAATCCTCCAGCACACCAGTCAGCGCCGGATCGATCTCGACCACCCTGACCGCTTTTCCGAGCGTCTTCAGCTGTGCCACGAGTGCGTTCGCCTCTGTGACGACGCGCTGGAGCTCTCGGGCAAGCCAGGCCTGCGCCACGCCCGCCGCGTGACTGGAATCTCGATAGAACGCATGCCAGCCGTCCCGTTCTCGCTCGACACCTTCAATGATGGTGAAGAACTCGGTGGCCCGACGCGCATGAAGTGTCGCCAGTTCTCCCAGCTCCCCCGCAGCCTTTTGCGCTGCACTCGCCAACTCGCCCGTGCGATTCAGCGCCGTACGCAGCTGTCGGTTGCGCCCCACCAGGAGCACGAGTGCGATACTGAACACGATAACAACGGCGGCCAGAATCCCGGACAAGATTTCGTACATGAAAAGACTTTCGTTTTTGATTCACACGCTTATTTCACGTGCAACAGAACGGTACAGACGAACAGTTATTTCTTCCCAATGCCGAGACGGCCCCGGGGACTGCCGCCAAGTGATCGGCGCGACGGTTCGGTGAGTTCGCGCGGCGCGTCACGCGCGTCGAG
>Ga0193744_1000057_pt1 | contig 46304 bp, 38 predicted proteins | sample L1a1metaG_FD_143056 | JGI IMG/M metagenome (GOLD analysis project Ga0193744, IMG submission 143056) | Soil microbial communities from a riparian zone of the East river system, Colorado, United States - L1a1 | ecosystem: Environmental > Terrestrial > Soil > Riparian zone | place: USA: East River...
GGCCGAAGTCCGCAACATTTCGAGACAGCGGCGTGTCTCCGCCTTGTTCTCGAGCAGCGCGTCATTTTCCAACAGCAGCTCGGCGAATCCCAAGATGGGGGTGAGCGTGTTGTTGAAATCATGGGCGATGCCGCTGGCCATTTGGCCGATGGCGCTGAGACGCTCCTGCTGAATGACCTGTTGCTGCGTGGCTTTCAATTCGCTGAGCGCCTTTTCGAGTTCGCGATTGCTCTCGCGCAGATCGTCCTCCGCTTGCTTGCGTCGAGTCAGATTCTCGACCGAACCCGCCACGATTTTCTCGACCGGTTTGGACAGGCCCTTGGACACGAACAGACTGGCGGCAAACCCGAACGAAAGAACGACGAGCCCGAAAGCGACGATCTTCCAACGAAGCGCCTGTTCTTCCCGAATTGAAGCGGTCAGTGGGTAAAGACAAACCTGGTAGGCGGGCGCGAATGGAGTCTCGGGATCGAGCGCCTTGTAATATAGAAGATGGGGACCGCTCTCGAGTTCGATCGGAAAACGAGCGGCCATTTCCTTGCCCGCGGCAGCGTGGACTCGTTCAGCGGCGAGACGCCGGTCCGTTGCGCTCAAGCTTTCGATGTAGAGTTGTTGGTTGAGCCAAATGCCGCTCTTGATGGCGCCGGCGCGATCCTTCTCGGTGTCCTCGAGGTGACTGACAGGGAAGCCGACCACCAGCGTGCCCAGGCTTCTGCCGTTGCGATCCCGGATCTTGGTCAGAACAATTTTGCGCAGGGCGGTGGGCCGATTTCCGCGGGCCAGCGCAATGAAGCCAACCGCCTGGTCATTTTCTTCGCGCAGCACTTTACCCATGCTGGACAAAGCCTCCTGGAGTGACGGCTGATCGGTGAGCCCGGCGGGATAATTCTCGGGAGAAAGGATGACGCCGTCCGCATCGAGGAAGCGAAAGAACGAGGCACGCATGATGTCGGGCGTGCCATCGGACAAGGCGCCTGGACGGTCCAGGATGCCTTCGAGTTCCGTGAGCGCGTTTCGATAAAGATCGTCGGCGTCCCTTTCCTCCAGCGCCGCGCGGAGGCGCACCGCGCGCGAAAGCGCGAGACATTTTTCGGTGATGATCTCCGATTGGGCCTCTTGAATCTTGAGGAATGATTGGACTCGCGTCTGGAATTGAGAATCGAGTAGTTGTTGCTGATTCACCCGCCGATTTTTCTCCGCGAGATAGACCGTCGCAGTCGTCACCGCCAGGACGACGAGCATCATCGCCAGGAGCAACTTCCCCCGGAAGCTGAGCGCCGCCGTAAAATTATAATTGAAGGTAATGGCTTGGTTACTTGGCTGGAAAATCGACATGCAAGGTCATGCCGGTTTTCAATTCCACAGGACGCTGTCGGATGTCGTCCCCAGCCACCCAAGCTTTCAGCACATAGTTTCCTGCTGGGAGGTGTTCCAGACGGTATCGCCCCGCGGTGTCTGTTTTTTGAAAATGGGGCGTTTCCAGGACGAGAATGGTGCCGCGCATTCTCTCGTGGATTTCGCAGTGAATGGTGACCGCGCCCGGCTTGTCGAAAACGACTATGGTCGGTTTTTCGTCTTTGCGATAACGGCCCAGGTCGAAGCGCTTAATTTTCGAGTAGGAAAAAACGTTGTGGTAAGTGTCGTCCATGTTCGGAAACTCGACCGCCATGCCGACCAAGATCGGCAGAAGATCCGGCGCGAAGGCGACGTTCTTTTGCGCCACTTGGGCTGGCGCTTTGGAAACGCTGGGGCGGGGAAAATCTCCCTCCAGGTAAACCACCGCAGCCGGCGGATTGGTTGGGGCCAGAGAGACATCGGCATTGGCCGTGTAACGCAGGTTGAGGCCGCGGTCGAAAGACGGTTTTGGAAGCTGAACGGTCCCCTCAATAACTACTTGAGCCTGAACAGCTCCAGCAGCGAGGAAGACACCCAAAACAAGAATGAAAGATCCACGGCGCACGATCTTCTGAGAATAGCGAGAAAGGTGCCATTCTTGCCCTTCATTCGGAGGGGGTCTCCCCTCGGCCGAGCCGCTGAAGCGTATTACTCCGTTCGCAACGCCGCCATCGACCGCGGCCGCGTAGCGCGCCGGGCGGGAAGCCAGGTCGCGAGAAGCGCGGCGGCTGCAAGCAGCGTGGGCGCCACGGTGAACGCGATCGGATCAAGGGCGCCGACTTCGTACAACATTCCGCTCAGAATTTTCCCCGTGCCGACCGCCAGGAGCAAGCCAAGGACAATCCCACAAAGGAGCATGACCGATCCTTCGCGCAAAAACATCCGCAGCACCGTGCCTCGCTGTGCGCCCAGCGCCATGCGAATGCCGATCTCCCGCGTGCGCCGTGCGACCGAGTAGGCCTTCACGCCATAAAGACCTACGACGGCCAAGCCGAGCGCAAGTACGCCGAAAACAGAAAACATGGCCGCGCCCGCGCGCACGATCCAAAGTTGGAAATTGCTCTCTAGATGTTGCGCGAAAGTCTTCAACGAAAGAATCGGAAGCGCGGAGTCGACTTCGCGCACGGTGCGTCGCAATAAGTCCGCGGTCGCCGTCTCGCTCCCCGGAGCCAGCGTGCGAAACCGAACGAAGAAGGAAACGTTACTTTGAAAGCCGCGGCCAAATGGAACGTAAATCGAGCCGTTCGCGTCGCTTTCGAAAAGTCCCTGGCGCGTGATGGGCACGACGCCGACGATCTCGATGGTCTCGCCAGGCTTGATTTCACCGCTGAGGTCTTCGCTCATCCCCACGCGAGAGTCGCTCCCTTTCGCGCGGGGCGCTTTGTCATTCGCAAATTGAATGCGTTGTCCGAGCGCGTCGCCCTCGGGCCAAAGTTTTTTCGCGAGCGTTTCGTCAACGATCGCCACAGCCGGACCGCCAGCTTGCGTCCCCTCGGCTTCATTAAAGGCGCGGCCGCGCAAGATCGGCAATCCCACCGTGGTGAAGTACTCCGCGCCGACGCTGTTCCACGCCGCGCTAAAGGCCAAACCTTCGGCGGCCGTGGCTGGCTTCGCATCGGGCGCGGGTTGCAAGCCGGCTCGCTGCACGTTCTTGCTCAGGGAGATCATGCCGAAGGGGATCGTGGCGGAAACGCTCGCACGCTCCACCCCAGGCAAGGCGGCCAGCCGCTCCTTCAGGTTGCGGTAAAGTTCCTGCCCGCGTTTCGGTTCATAACCGGCCAGGCTCGCGTCGGTTTCGATGAGAAAACTTGCGCCGGGATGAAGGCCGGTGTCGACCGAAGCCGCTTTGCCGGCGCCCCGGATGAAAAGCGCGGCTGCGGTAAGCAGGGCGAGTGAGAACGCGATTTGGACAACGACGAGCGGATTGCGCGGCAGAAATTTCCAGCGGCGCCGAATCACATCCTCACCTGCTTGTTCCTTGAGATCCGCCACGACCGCGCTGCGCGAAAGTTTGAGCGCGGGCCCAAGTGCAAAACCAATGGTGCCAAGCACGCAGAAGCCAAAGGTCGCGGCCAGAACGGCGGCATTCGGTCCACCCAGCCAAATGATGTCGAGCGGCAGCATTTTCCCCAGCGACGTCACGAGGAGATCGGACGACCAGAGGCCGAGGACGAGTCCGCACGCGCCACCGAGAAGCGCGAGGACCAGGCCTTCGGTGAGAAGCTGGCGAACGATGCGGCTGCGGCTGCCGCCGAGCGCGAGGCGAATGGCAATTTCTTTGCGACGTGCGGTGCCGCGCGCCAGCAACATGTTCGCGAGGTTAAGGCAGGCCACCAGCAGCACCACGATTGACATGCCGAGAAGCATCGGTGCGATTTTCGATATTCCACCTTCACCGGTAGGACTGTTGCTGGTGGAAAAGCGCGAGATCGGCGTGGTCTGGAACGTTTGATCCTTCTGCTCGACTGGGAACGCTTTTTCCAAATTCGCCGCCAACCCTTTTAGCGAGGGCTCCGCGGTCGCGGCGGTCAAACCCGGTTTTAGACGCCCGACGATTAGGAGTTGCTGTCCCGCTCGATCGCCCAGTTTTGTGTTGTTCTCACCAGCAAAATCGTTTGCCACCTGATCGTAAACTCCGAGCGGCAGCCACACCTCGGGAGAGATAACCTGCATCAGACCCGTGAATCCTCGAGGCGCGATCCCGACGATCGTGAAGGGGTGGCCGTTGATGAGCAAAGGCGAGCCCAGCAGTGCCGGATCAAACGAGTGTTTCGCCCAGTAGCCGTGACTGACAATCGCGACCGGCGCAGCGTGGCCGGGAGTTTCTTCTTCCGACGAAAAGACGCGGCCCTGGGCGAGCGGAACGCCGAGGACGGAGAAATAATTCGCGGTCACGGTGGCAGCGAACGCGCGGCGGGAGTCGCCTTTTTGTCCGAGGCCGATCATGGCCAGGTTATAGGCCATTACCTCGGTAAAGACGCTGTTTTGCTCGCGGATATCGCGATAGGTTGGATACGAAAATCCGCGAAAAGTTTTTGGATTCTTTTTGTCCTGCGAAAAGACCTGCACAACTTCGTTCGGCCGCGCGTAGCCGGGCGGTGCAAACAACATTGTGTGCACGAGACTGAACACGGCGGTGTTGGCGCCAATGCCTAGCGCGAGAACGATCACCGCCGCGATGGTGAATCCCGGCGCCTTCCAGAGCTGCCGGATCGCGAACTTTATATCATGGACCATATCGAATGAGATGCCGAAGCGCGCGCCATTGGATTCAGAAATCTAAAGGCGTGGTATCGGTTTTTTTATCTGGGGAGCGCAGGCTGCCAGCCTGCTCATCTCGGCAGCTTGCCGAGACGCTGATTCGGTGATTTCACTGGAGCGTTCGTGCGGTGCAGCCGGCAAGCTGCCGGCTGCTGCAGGCTGGCAGCCTGCACTCCCCGGAGAAATGGCACCCATCCTTTGCGATGAGAGTTGCGTGCGTTGGACGACACACGAAAGTCGCAACTCCATTATGATCACAACGCGTCGCGCGCTCTTTTCGATTCTTGCCCTTTTGTTTTTTCCGAAAATCAACGAGGCGGCCCTGTCATACCCTGTCACAGTTTCAAAAACCTCGATGCCGAGCGGCGGCCGCCGAATAGCCATCGACAAATACTCGCCGGCGCACAGCGGCAAACATCCCGCGATTCTAGTTTTGCACGGTGCCGGAGGAACTCTGCTGGACGGGCCCGAAATGCGGCGCGTTGCGCGTCAACTGGCCGAGTCTGGAAATACGGCCTATCTCGTTCATTATTTCAACCGCACCGGCACGGTCTTTGGATTCGACGCCGGTATGCAAAAGAACTTCCCGGCCTGGCTGGAAACCGTTCGTGACTCAATCAAGTTTGCGCAGCAGGACAACGGTGATAGCGGGCCGATCGGTATTTATGGTTACTCCCTCGGGGCTTTCCTGGCCCTGGCAGCGGCTTCCGACAATTCAAGTGTCGGAGTCGTGGTGGAACACGCCGGCGGAATTTGGAATGGGAAAACTGAGCGGATCAAACACATGCCGCCCGTTCTGGTCGTGCACGGGGAAGGGGACAGCCGCGTCCCATTCCGGAAGTATGCGGAGCAGTTAGTCGCCGTCTTACGCCAGCGCGGCACAAATTTTAAGCCGCGATTTTTCCCAGGTGAAGGACACGTTTTTACCGCCCAGGCAATGGCTGAAGTGCGCGCAGGCGCGGTTGAATTTTTCCGCGCGCATCTCGCGAAGAAGTAAAGCGAGGTTGCTGCGGAGGATCGTCGCGGGAAAGTTAGAGATGGCTCCCGCCGGAACCAAAGGCTGACCTCAGGCCGCCACCAGCGGGGTGGAATCGTACGGCGAGGACGTGCCGTTGAATTTCGTATAAAGGAATTTCGTCACCGGCGCGTTCTCGTGCGCAATCCCGATGGCCTCTTTCAGTCCCGTGTCACGCAATTTCGCCAGCGATTGTTCGAGCAAACGAGTGCCGAAGCCGCGGTTGCGATATTCCATCGAAACACAGGGTCCCGGTGAGAGATGAACGTCATCCTCGGGAGCCTGAGAAATTACCGCCGCGCCGATGATGCGCAGGCCATGCTTCAAAGCGAGGCAGGTACTCGAGGGCGAAGCGAAGGCCCGCTCCAGCCAGGGTTCGATTAGTTCCATGACCTCCTGCGTCGCGGGGTTCCAGGAAGGATCGAGCACAAACGAAGTGGAAATCATTTTTCGCAACTCGGTTTCGTCTTCCGCCGTGGCAGGTCCGATTTCATAGTGCTCCGGCAACTCAGTGTCGAATGACGGAAGCTGAGCGAGGTCCCAGCGAAATCGGATCCAGTTGGTCAAATTCATACAGCGCGGCGACTAGTATCGTGCGCCGCACAGGAGGCCGCAACTTGCAATGCAGCCGCGCGCGGTTGTCTCCAAGCGCCCGAGACGCGTCATGCCAAAACTCGTTCGGCGGTCATTACCACGGCGGCATTCGCCGATTGCGGCCAATCGAATTAGATCGCCTGAACCGCTTTCAGCGTTTCGTTAAACGAACTGTAAAGCTCGCGGTATTGGGCCACGCCACGCCGAAGCACTGGCTTGAAGTTAGCGAGGTCCGCGATGTTGACGATTTGATCGACGCTCTCCACGAATGCACTCATAGCGTCGTTGGTCGCGAAGCGATGGCTCAGGAGCACCAGAAAATGTTCGCGCCGTTCCGCGCCCGGACGTTTGATCATTTCCCGCAAGATGGGGTTGTTCTGTGGCGACGAGCCTTTGAAATTCTCGTACACGACCACGACGTTGTAGCTGTAGGTCTTGAGCTTCAGGACCACGTCCTCCTCGAACAATCCGAGATGCACTTTGTAGGTCATGTCGATCAACTGCGGCACCACCATTTTCTGGTATTGCTGGTGATCGACACAAACCAGGGCCGTGTTATCGCCGAGGTCGAAAAAGGATGAATCCTGGGTTTCCATGTTTTAGCGGAAAGCATTTACCGGCAGGTCGAGACGCAAGCCCGAGTCCAGATCGCTATCGACGCCGCGCGTTTTTTGAATGATATCGATGCCGCGACCCACCTTGCCCTTGCGGGAAGCAAACAGCTTCGCCGTCTCTTCCGTGATCAGATCGCTTTCGTAGGCGTTTAAGATCGACTGGTCGAACGTCATCCAGCCAAAGGGCGAGCTGGCTTCTATGATCTCGTAGAAGCTGCGATGCTCTCCTTCGCCGATCGCAATCGTCTCTCTCGTTCGGAGATTATTCCCCAGGATTTCCGTGAGTAACTGGCGGCCGCCCCCAATTTTGGGCGCCAGCCTTTGGCTAACGATATAGCGCAGGCTATCGGCCAGGCGGATGCGCAACTGTTGTTCTTCTCCGAGTGAAAATAGGCCGAGGATACGGTTAATCGCCTGACCGGCATCGACTGTATGAAGTGTGCTCAGGACCAGGTGACCAGTTTCTGCGGCCATGAGCGCAACCTCCACCGTCGCTCGGTCCCGCATTTCACCGACCAGGATCACTTTTGGAGCCTGACGAAGGGCCGCGCGCAAACCGTTCGGGTAATTATTGAAGTCGTGTCCCAATTCACGCTGATTGAATGTGGCCTTGAGGGTCGGGTGCACGAACTCAATCGGATCTTCCAGTGTGACAATGTGCACTGGCTGGTTGGCATTGATCTCATTGAGCAGAGCGGCCAGCGTCGTGGTCTTGCCGCTGCCGGTCGCGCCGGTCACCAGGACGAGGCCGGTCTTTTCTTTTGCAATCTCTTCGAAAATCGGAGGTAGCTCCAGGCTGGTGACCGTGGGAATTTCGCCTTGGAGCTTTCTCAGAACGATCGAGAAGTGTCCCTGTTGCCGAAAAATGTTTACGCGGAAACGCGCCTCATCGCTGAGGGAATAACTGCAATCGCATGATCCACCGGTCAGATAATCGTAAATGAGGCGGCGATTTCCTTGCATCAAGGTGAGCGCGATCTGCTCCGTCTGATACGGCGTCAACGCATCGATCGGCGGATCGACGAAGACCGGCTTGAGCTCGCCATAATCCTCGACCTGCATCGGGTGGCCCACGGAAAAATTGAGATCGGAGATGCCGTCATAGGTCTTCAGCATCGCGGACAGAATCCTGTCGAGATCGGGAATTCTCATTGCGTGGGAAGATTATTCGTCGGTGCCATCAGCCGGCGGCTCCTTCAGAAAGGGCCGGAATTTCTTTTTGTCGATCGCCTTATCGTAGGCTTCCTCCGGTGAAATCCGGGTGTGACGCAAATGCTCCATGATCGCATCGTCCAGCGGCTGATTTCCCTTTTTCTTGCCCACTTGAATCATGCCCGGGATCTGATGCGTCTTTCCTTCGCGCACCAGGTTCGCGATCGCCATGTCTACCACGAGAATTTCGAGCGCCGCCACGCGTCCCGGGGTGTCGATCCGTTTGAAGAGATTCTGCGCAATCACGCCCTTGAGCGATTCGGCCAGGGTGGCTTTGATCTGGTTCTGCTGGTTAGTCGGAAAAACGTCGATGATACGATCGACGGCCTTCGCGGCGCTTGACGTATGGAGGGTTCCGAAAACCAGATGTCCGGTCGCGGCCGCGGTGAGGGCAAGTTCGATCGTCTCCAGATCGCGCATTTCACCCACGAGCAAAATGTCCGGATCTTCCCGGAGCGCGCCGCGGAGGGCAGCCGCGAACGAGCGCGTATGAACTCCAACCTCGCGATGCTGCACGAGACAATTCTGGCTGCGGTGCACGAATTCGATCGGATCCTCCACGGTGATGATGTGATCGTGCCGCTGGAGATTGGCGTAATCCATCATCGCGGCCAGAGTGGTGGACTTGCCGGAGCCGGTCGGTCCGGTGACAAGAACCAATCCCTTTTTCAAGAGCGGAAATTTTTTCAGGACCGGTGGCAAACCCAGATCTTCCACCGTCAGCACCGTGGAAGGGATTAAACGGAAAACGGCGGAGATGCCGTATTTTTGCTGGAAGAAATTGGCGCGATAGCGCGCCATGCCCGGCACTTCGTAACCAAAATCGATGTCGGAGGTTTCTTCGAAGATCTTAATTTTTCCTTCGGGCGCGATCTCATAGACCATTGCTTTGAGCTCATCATTTTGCAGCGGCGGGTAATCGACGCGCACGAGTTCGCCGTTGATGCGCAACATCGGGGGATTGTTGGTGGAGAGATGAAGGTCTGAAGCCTTCTGCTCTCCCATGAGCTTGAAGAATGAGTCAATGCGGGCCATGAGAGCGACCCTTGCTAAAGCTAAATCGATGCCACTCGCGGGGGATTAACCGGGGGAGTCCCCCGCGCGAATCCTTCCTCTCCGGCGAACGGGCCGTCTAGCGGTTTGAATCCCGCGCTGAGTCCAGCGTCGAACGAACTTGTTCGAGCAGTTTTTCGCGCGTGTAAGGCTTGGGGATAAAACCCCGCAACCCTTGCGCCAGCATGTTCCCGAGCTTGCTCTGCTCCGCGAAACCGCTGCTCAAAACGACCGCGACGTCCGGATTAAGCGCGCGCAGCTCATCGAAAACAGCGTCGCCATCCATGACAGGAAGAAAGAAATCCAGAATGACCAACCCGATTTGCTGGCTAATTTGCTGATAAATCCGGAGCGCCTCAAAACCATCGCGAGCGATAATCAGCTTGTAGCCTTCTTCCGTCAGCATCGCGGAAGCCAGCTCCGCGATTTCCACTTCATCATCCACCAGCAGGATCAACTCGCGGTTGCCTTTTTGGTTCAAGACTTTGATGTCTGCGGGAATGGAAATGGCGGTCGTGGCGGGCGGCGTTTTGCTTTCTTCCGGGGGCGGAGCGGGTGCCGGCGCTTTGGTTTTCGACGGTTTGAGATGTTCGGATGGCGGCGGAACGACCGTGAACTCCGGAGGCCGCGAAGGGTCGGGCGCTTCTTTCGTTTTGGCCGCGCTGCCCTCGAGGATCCTCGAAGTGACCTTGTCGAAAAGCGCTTGGGCGGTCTTCGAGGCGATCTCGACCCGCTCGCCGAGCATCTCGATATAGTTGTATTCGCCCTTATGCTGGCGCGCCAGATCCGCGTAACGCGAGATCTGTTGCAGCATCGTGTTCAGCTCGGTCGAAGTAGTGGCGATCCACTTTAAATCGTCATGATCGAGCATAAGACTGGGGTTGCTTTCAAGTCCGGTCGCGATCGTTCAAACAAGCCCAAAAAACGCAGCCCAACACGGTAAAAACAGCGATCGCGAATGAACCAAGAGTCAGCATACAGGAAGGCGGGACAAAGTCAGCACGGTTCATGCCTCCTGACCGGGCGGGAGTCAACCCGAATCCGCCGCAAATTATTCCGCAGAAGCGCCGAAGAAATCTCGAAGGACGCGGCGATAGGTTCGCCGTTTCATCCGCGGCAGCCAGGCCAGTTTGAATTCGCCGGGCCGGATCCAGCGCGCCGAACGAAATTCCGCGCCCGGCCCAGCGACGTTCACCGCGCTTTTCGCCGCTCGCAGACGAAGTAGAAAATAGTGATGGGCCTGCCCCCGGAATCCCTTTTTCGTGATGCCGCGGGGAAAGGAATATCGATATGGTCCGCGCACGGCGACGATGCTGTAGGCATTTCGTGGCAGCGAAATTTCTTCAAGCACTTCGCGAATTAATGCTGCGACGCGTGTTTCGCCCGATTCGATCCCGCCTTGCGGAAATTGCCATGCTCCTGCCGCGTCAGCGCGTTCGCAGATGAGAATGCGTCCGGCCCGATCCTGCAGAATGGCCGCGACAGCCGGTCGATAAAACATCGCGGCAATCTATCACAGAAGGTTGGCTGACATGAATCGCGTTGGCGGCGGCCGGAGGTCCACTCAATTGGAGGGCCTAACGATCCCCTCCAGGGTGTTTTCATGCCTGTCATCCCGAGCCGCGCAGACGGCGAGGGACCTCGCAATCGCAATGCCAGTTAGCTTGCGCCCGGACGACGTCGCTCGCGCGAACGGCGTGCCTTTTGCGCAAGCTAATCGGGACTGCAATTGTGAGGTCCCTCGCCGTCTGCGCGGCTCGGGATGACGCGGAATATTTGGAACATGAAATACGCGACCTGTAGCCGCCGCCCTGCGGGCGGCGCACGAAGTCGCGCGATAAATTCCTGGGGTTGGCGCTTCGCACCCCGAAATGGCTTCCACAGCAGCCGCGCTACTTGCCGAGTGCGGTCCGCAATTCCGTCTTCGCGGATTCCACTTCACGCGGAGCGGCGTGGCAAAGCAGGAGTGCACGCAGCTTGTCCCCCTGATAGTAGCGCACCACGAATTTCTTTTTCGCGTAGGAGCCTTTGAGATTTACCCGCGTGGGCTGCAAGCTGAAGTCGCCCACGAAATCCATCTTCAGGTCGAACATCTCCGTCCAAAAATATGGGATCTGTTCGTAGCGAATCCGCTTTTTCCCGGTCATGTTTGCGCCGGCCACGAGCCCTTGTTCACGCGCGTTCTCCCAATGGGTCTGACGCCGCACGCCTCCCATGATCCGGTCGGGATAAAAGGCCAGATCGCCGATAGCGTAGATTCCTTTTTCTTCCGTCTCGAGGTATTCACTCACGGGCGAGCCGTGCGGTCCGGAGAGCGGTGTATTGCGCACCAGCTCGAGATTCGGCTCCGCGCCGCACGCCACCACGGCCACGCCGGCAGCGATCCGATTACCGCTTTTGGTCTGGATATTTCGCAGGACGGTCTTGCCCTCGAATCCGTTCAGACTCTCACCCAGGAGCAACGTCACTCCATGCTTTTCGAAATAACTGGTGACCCAAGCGCCCGTTTCCGGATCGAGATAGCGGTTCAACAGATAAGTGTTCCGATGCATCATGCTGACCTTGAATTTCAGCTGCCGCAGACTGGCGGCCGCTTCGCAAGCCAGCAATCCACCGCCCACCACCACGATCGTTTTTTCCAGGGACGCCATTTCGCGCAAGGCCAGCGCATCGCGAATCGTCCGGAGATAAATGACGTTGCCCAAGCCGACGCCAGCGACCGGCGGCCGCACCGGGCGGCTGCCCATTGCCAAGCAGGCTTTGTTGAACTCGATCGTCTCGCCGTTTCCCAGAACAGCGAGCCGGCGGTCGATATTGATCTGCGTGACCATCGCCGCCAGGCGCGTTTCGATTTTGTGCGAATCGTACCATTTCGGATCCTGGCACGGCAGCTTTTTCAAGGGCGGAATCTTCTCGCGGAGGAAAGTCTTGGACAGCATCCAGCGCTTGTAGGGGTGATACGTTTCCGCGCCGACCAGGGTGACGCTCCCTCTTTTGTCGAATTTCCGGATGCTTTCGCACGCGCTCCCGCCGCCAATGCCGCTGCCGATGATGAGATAGTCGCGTTGAATCATGTGAAAGGCGGACGATAGGAAATCGCTTGGGTGGCTGGCGAGGTAAAAATTCCGCGAATCCTGCGATCGCTGCACGAATAAGATCAGAAGACCGCCCGGCAGATGATCACCGATGCAATAACCCCCGCCAAATCGCCTAACAAACCGGCGGGAATGGCGTGCCGTGTCTGTTTGACGCTGACCGATCCGAAGTAAACTGCCGCAACGTAAAACGTGGTCTCGGTACTGCCGTAAATCGTCGCTGCCATCCTGCTTACGATATTATCGGGCCCGAGTCGATGGATGATGTCGGTCAGGATCGCGAGCGTTGCGCTTCCACTCAATGGCCGCATGAGTGCGAGCGGAAGCAAATCGGTTGGGAAATGGAGGGGCGCCAACACTGGAGTGAGCACTCGCGAGAGAAGATCGATCCCGCCGGCGCCTTTGAACATGCTGATCGCTACCAGCATCGTGACGAGGAACGGAATGATCTTCAGGATCACGCCGAACCCTTCCTTCGCGCCCTCGACAAATTCCTCGTAAACCTTCACGCCACGAGTAGCGGCGTAGACCGGAAAAAAGCTAAGCAGGAACGGAATCGCAAGGATGGAGAGCGCGTTTACGCTGCGCACAAATGCGCTCTGGGTCGCGACGTCTGGGTCAACGGGAAGATTGAAGATTCCGGGAAACACCATGCGGACGAAAAGCGCAATAAAAAAAAGCGCGAGCACGACCAGAAGAACGGAAGCCCAAACCGGCGGCTTCATTTCCGTCTGAAAAATGTCAGGGGCGAGATTTGCAGCTGCTGGGGAGGGCGAGGCTCCTGCCGAGCCGCTGAGCTGACGCGACGGCTCAGCAGGAGCTTCGCCCTCCCGGACTCCCGCATCACGAAGTCGAAAAAACGGCAGCTTCTCCAGGATCTTCGCAGCCGTAATCGCAACCGTGGCCGCGCACAAGGTCGCGAGGAGCGCGGTTCCCACGATCGCCGTCGGTTGCTTCGATCCAGCGGCCGCAAGGAGCGCGATCGCGGTCGCCGGGATCAATTGCACGGACGCAGTATTGATCGCGAGAAAAGTGCACATGGCATTGGAAGCCACTCCTGGCCGCGGATTAAGCGTCTCGAGGTCGCGCATGGCGCGCAATCCCAGCGGCGTCGCGGCGTTGCCGAGCCCGAGCATATTGGCCGCCATGTTCATCAGCATCGAACCCATCGCAGGATGTTCCGGAGGCACATCGGGAAAGAGCCGGCGCATGATCGGCCTCAAACCGCGCGCGATCCGCTGGACGAGGCCGGCGCGTTCGGCCAGGCGCATCACGCCGAGCCACAGTGCCATCACGCCGATCAAACCGAGCGCGATGGTCACCGCCGTTTTCGCGCCGTCGAAAGCGCCCGCTGTCACCTCATTCAGTCGATTATTCCAGCCACCGATTCCGACCGCCATGACCACGAGTTGCGAGCCAGATGTAATTCAGCACAGCGGTTTATAGGATGGAGCTTCGCTTCTGCCAAGCGCCTGTTGCTGGTTGTAGCCACGGCCCTGTGGGCCGTCGGGGTACGATCACGCATCGCCTTCGATGGAACGGCCCACAGGGCCGTGGCTACAGCCCTTTCAACAACGTCGCCGCGTGTTTGAGCGCGGAATCTGTCTGCCCGCCCAGCATCCGTGCGATCTCCTCGCGCCGCGCTTTCCCAGCGACCTCGCTGAGCCGCGAACGCGTTCGTCCGTCAATGACCTCCTTCGTCACGACAAACTGCGTCGCCGCCGCCGCCGCTACTTGCGGCAAGTGTGTGATGCAAAGCACCTGGTGATCGGCCGCGAGTTTGCTCATTTTCGCACCGACGGCATTCGCAATTTCACCGCCGACGTTGGCGTCGATCTCATCGAAGACAAGGAGCGGAATCGCATCCTGGGCTGCGAGCGAAGACTTGATCGCGAGCATCAGCCGCGAGATTTCTCCGCTGGAAGCAATCGTCCGGAGCGGTTTGAGCGGTTCGCCGGGATTTGGAGAGAAGAGCAACTCGACCGCATCGAAGCCGGTTGCGCGCGCTTCATCGAGGGCGGTCAATTTCGTTTCGAATTCCGATTGGCGAAAACCGAGGTCGCGCAGATTGGCGCGGATATTTTCGGCCAGCTTCGGGGCGGCTTTGCTGCGCAATTTGTGCAGCGTGTGTCCGATCCGTTCGACTTCGCCGCGCGCGCTGTCGATCTCTTTTCTCAGTCGTTCGAGTTCCGCGTCGCGCCCTTCGATTTTCTGCATTCGCTCCGTCGCGCGTTCGCCGAAGGAAATCACTTCGGCGATCGAGCCTCCGTATTTGCGTTTCAAAGTCTCGAAGAGCGAAACGCGCTCTTCCAGGGCGGCCAGTTGCGCCGGATCGAGATCGAGCTGCTCGGCGTATTGGCCGAGAGAACGCGAGATCTCCGAAAGTTCGATCATGCTGGCGGAGTGCGCCTCGGCCAGCATCGCCTTGGATGGGTCGATTTTCTCCAGCTCGCGGAGCAGCCGCTGAGTCTCGGCCAGTTGCGGCAGGATCGAATCGTCCGCCTCCGAAAGCCGCCGCGCGATCGAGCCCGCCAGTTCGAGTAACCTCTTGCTGTTGACCGCGAGCTTATAACGCGAGGCGATCTCTTCTTCCTCCGTGACCGATAGATTCGCGTTCGTGATTTCGGAGACCTGATGGCGCAGCAGATCGACCTCCTGCTCGCGCGCAGATTCCGCCCCGCTCAGAGCCGCTTGTTCGGTCCGCAGCACCTGTAGTTTGCGGTAGCGCTCATCGAATTCCCGCAGCGTCTCATCCGCATGGGCGTAGCTGTCGAGCAACGCGAGCTGGCGCTCCGGCGAAAGGAGAGACTGATGATCGTGGGGGCCGTGGAGATCGACCAGCTCGTCCCCTAGATTCTTCAAAACGGCAAGCGTGGTGGGCGATCCATTAATGAACTGGCGGTTCGTGCCCGTGGTCGAGAAGCTGCGCTTGAGAATCAACTCGCCGTCCGATGACTCGACGCCCGAATCGCTCAGCAGGGCCTCGAGCTTATCCAACTCAGGTCCCTCGAAGACTGCCTCGACGGTGCAGACCTCCGTTCCGGTGCGAATCAAGGATTTGTCGGTCCGTTCGCCGAGCAATAATTGCAGCGCGCCGATGATGATCGACTTGCCTGCTCCAGTCTCGCCCGTCACGGCAGTGAATCCCGGCGCGAGCTGCCATTCGAGATCCTCGACCAGGGCGAGATTCTTGATTCGCAGCAGGGTGAGAACGGCGGGCATGGGGGAAGAAGTTGGGAGTTGTGAGTTGAGAGTTGAGAGTTGAAGGACGAAAGATCGCGACTGACCTAGTTTTGAACTCTCAACTGCCAACTCTCAACCCTCAACTTTCCCTCACCTTCCTTGGCACCGGCACTTCGCTGGGCGTGCCCGTGATCGGTTGCGATTGCGAAGTTTGTCATTCGCCTGATTCGCGCGATCAGCGGTTGCGTTCGTCAATTTATCTCAAAACGCCAGAATACGCGTGGGTCGTCGATACCGGGACGGATTTTCGCGCGCAGGCTTTGCGGGAAAATATCCGGCGTCTCGATGCGGTTGTCTTCACGCATTCCCATACGGATCACATCATGGGGTTCGACGATCTGCGGCGCTACTCGCACGACCTTGGCTCAATTCCGGTCTACGCCTCCGCGGAAACGATGCGCGATCTCCAGCGCGTTTACGAATTCGCTTTCAACGGCCTCAACCGATTCCCCGGATATCTGGTGCCGGTGCCTCACATTATTGATGGTCCATTCCTGCTCGGGAAAACCTTGCTTACACCGTTGCCGGTTCCGCATGGGCATTCGCTGGTGAACGGATATTTGTTTTCTCGTGAGGGCGAAAAGCTTGTCGCTTACTTGAGCGATTGCAGCTCGGTGCCGGAGGAAATCGTGCGCGAAATCGTCGGGGTAAGAGTTCTGATCATCGACGCGCTCCGGCGCAAGCCGCATCCGACCCATCTGAGCGTGGACCAGGCGCTGGAAGTGGCGGTGAAAGTGCGGCCGTTGCAGACGTTGTTTACTCATATTTCTCACGAGCTGTCGCAAGCGAGCGAAGCCGAGTTGCCGGCTGGGGTCGGGATCGCGTATGACGGTTTGAAATTGCAGTTCTGAATGAGCTCCGTTCCCTGGCGAAGTCGCCCTCCTATTTGGCCGCGCATACGTTTGTCATCCCGAGCCGCGCAGACGGCGAGGGACCTCGCAAGCGCTCAACCGCTTCCGCGATACCTCCGGCGCATCCGTCAGATTACGCGCGGTATTCTTAGCTAACGCAATCTCCGGGTGTGAGGTCGGCGCTCCTCCCACGGTCGCGGTCCCGTCTGCCAGGCTCGGGATGACCAATTTCGCCTAACGAATGATTCCGCGCTCGGTTTGCTCGATGAATTCGACGATCTGATTGATTTCCGCGCTCGAGGGCAATTCCTGCCGAATCGCTTCGATCGCCTGGTGCGTGTTGTATTTCGAGCGGTAAATAATGCGAAACGCTTCCTTGATCCACTTCACGCTTTCCGCCGGAAAGCCGCTGCGTTCCAGACCCACCAGATTGATGCCGCGCACTTTGGCCGGGTTTCCATCCGCGATCATGAAGGGCGGAACGTCCTGCACGATTTTTGAGCAACCGCCCGTGATCGCATACCGCCCAAGCCGGCAGAATTGATGGACCGCCGTCAATCCGCCCATGACCGCGTGGTCGCCCACCTGGACGTGTCCGGCGAGAGTTCCGTTATTGGAAAACACCACCGCGTCGCCCACATCGCAATCGTGACCGATGTGACTGTAGGCGAGAAAATGTCCGCAATTGCCGATGCGCGTCTTCCCTGCGCTGGTCGTGCTGCGATTGACCGTAACGAATTCGCGAAATGAATTTTCGTCGCCGATTTCCAGGAAGGTCGGCTCGCCTTGATATTTCAAATCCTGCGTCTGCTGTCCGATCGAGGAGTAGGCATAAAATTTATTTCGCGCCCCCGCGGACATCGGTCCGCAAAGCGTAACGTGATGTTGCAGCCAGCAGTCGGCCCCGAGGACGACCCCCGCTTCCACGATGCAATAGGGCCCGATCCTAGTCCGGGCGCCGATGGTCGCCTGCGCATCTACGATTGCGGTCGGGTGGATCTGCGCCTCGCTCATTGATCCATGAGCCTCAGCATCAGCTCACATTCCGAGACGACGGCGTCGTTCACCGCGCAGCTGCATTTCAATCTCGCGAGTTGTTTGCCGCGGGTCTTGGTCAACTCCGCGGAGATGAAGAGGGTGTCGCCCGGAAAGACCGGCTTCCGAAATTTCACTTCATCAGCGCTCACGAAATAACCGAGCCGTCCGCTGCCGCTCTTGGTCAGTTTCAACATCAGGATGCTTGCGACCTGCGCCATCGCTTCCACTTGCAGCACGCCGGGCATCACGGGGTGGCCGGGGAAATGGCCCGCGAAGAAAGGCTCGTTGATGGTCACCGATTTCACGCCGATGCATTTCGTCTCTCCTTCGAATTTCAACACTCGATCCACCATCAGGAAGGGATAACGATGCGGCAGTAGCTCCATCACCTGGTTGATATCGAGCCCGCCTTCGCCCCCGGGGAAAGCGTGCGGTTGCATGAGCGGCGCGGTGCGCGCCGCCTCGCGCGCGAGCGCCCGGGCCAATTCCGCGTTGGCGCCATGACCCGGTTTGACCGCGACGACGTGGCCGCGTATCCGCTGCCCAAAAAGCGCCAGGTCGCCGATGATATCGACGATTTTGTGGCGCACGAACTCGTCGGGAAACCGCAACGGTTCCTTGCTCAGGACCGCTTCGCCGCGCACGACGATCGCGTTCTCGAGGCTGCCTCCTTTGATCAGGTTTTTTTCCATCAGCCCCTGAACGTCTTCGTAAAAAACAAACGTTCGGGCCGGCGCAAGCTCGCGCTCGTAGATGGCGGGCGTGATCTCGGTGGAAAGGAATTGCGTGAATTGGCCGTTCGGTCCGACCTGCGTGCAGGAGATCCGGAACTTCGGATCGGGCAACAAGATCAGAAGCGAGCCGTTCTTCGTTTCGACATGGATCGGTTCGCGGACCTCGAAGAACCGACGCGGCGTATCCTGCGGAATGATGCCAGCCTTGTTGATCAGCTCGACGTAAGGCCGCGCGCCGCCATCGCCGATCGGCGGTTCGTTTGCATCCATCTCGACGACGGCGTTATCGACGCCCATCGCGGAGAGTGCGGAGAGCACGTGCTCGACCGTGTGCACGCGCATCGAGCCTTCGCCGATGGTGGTGGCGCGCTCGACCGTCTTCAGGTTCGCGATCGTGGCATCAATCGTCGGTTCGTCCTCAAGATCTTTGCGTTTGAACTTGATGCCGAAATCGACCGGCGCCGGCTGCAATTTCAGCGTCACTTTTTCGCCGGTGTGCAACGAGGTGCCGCTGACGCTCGCACTTCGCGCGAGAGTTTGCTGAGGCTCGGAAGACATAACGGGGCTTAACTAACAAAGATTGCGCGCGGTGACTAGGAAGGGTTTCGGTGGCGAGCAAGTACCCTATCCGGCAACCCCTTTACCCCGAGCGCAACTGTAGCGGCGGTCTATGACCGCCGGACGCGCATTGTTCCGGCGAACGGCGCTCATAGAGCGCCGCTACAGGGAATCCAGATGCGCCCAGTCGATCTCGACCCGTTGGCGTTGCGCAAAGCGATCGTGAAAGAAGAGCTCCTTGTGCCGGCAACCGTGCTCGTGCACGAGCCGCGTCACTTTCACATCGAAGCAGCAGTACTCCGCGATCTCCAGCAACCGTCCTTCCCGCCACCAGCGGATCGCGTCCATCCCAGCGGCGGTTTTCTGAATGCCGAGCGTCGCGTGTGCGATCGCGTCGAGACCAAGCCGATGTCCCAACCGTTTCTCCATGTCGACCATCAAGTCGGCGGTCTGCAATTCGGCAATCAAGTCGAGGATCGTGTAGCCCATCAGGACGTGATAGTCGAAGTTCAGCACGTTGAAACCAATGACCAGATCGGCGCGACGCAATCTTTCGATCAGCCGGTTCACCTGAGCTTCGCTGTAAACTTCGTAGCGGCCAGTGGCGATGCTGAAAATCACTCCCACCGACATGCGCATGTCGCCCTTGCGCATCCATCCGCCCGCATCGTTCGCGGTCCGCTGGGTTTCAAGATCGAAGTAAACGATGTCGCGCGGCATCTACGAATCTCAGCGAAGCACGCGTCTCATTTCAATTCAAAACCGCCGCAATCAAATCCCATCATTTGATCCACGCCGGTCACTCGAAATTGTTCGACCAGGGCGCCGTCATCCTGGAAGACATCGAGCGCGTTCGAGCCATGGGCCGCGAGAAGACCGCGAGTGAGCCCCGGCGTTTCACTAACGCTGCAAAGCGGCAAGCCGTCTTCGGTTTTCAAGAAGCTTCCGTCTTCATCAAAGCCGAGGGCGAGTTCCACGGTCACGCGGTCGTCGTTTACGAGAGGATTTGGCTGCAGCTTGATCTTCACTTTTGCGGGCGCGTTCGCTCCTGCCGGCGGAGACGCAACCGGTTTGCCATCCATCAGGGAAAAATCTTTATGGGCGATAATCGATTTCTCGAAATCCACTTTCCAGTCGGAGACGGGTTGCTCGCCTCCTTCGGTTTTCGTCGCGAGAAGGCTGAGACCGCGCACCCGCTGGGCAGCACTGTTCTCTTCGAGCAAATAGATTTTGTCCTCGGTCATCGATGCGGCCACCGCGATCGGTTGCGGATCGTTCGCGGAAATGGTGAGGCGTCGCAGGAATTCACCGGAAGCGGAGAACTGTTTCAATTCGGTGGCCGGGCCGCCCTTCGCCGTGCGATCGATCACCCAGCGCGTACCATTTCGTCCGGGGACTGTCATGACCGGGTCGACCGCCCCCGGGACAAGTTCCGCCGGAATAGGGGAAGGCGATGGCGCGGGCTCGTCGGTGTCCTTCAGCTTCATCGTCTTGTGAGCGACGTCGTAAAGCACATGACCGTTTCCTTGCATGACCAATTCCACGCCAAGCAGCAGATCGGCGTCTTGCATGGCCAGGGAGCGGATCCGCGAAACGCGCGGTGAATCATCCGCGCTCACCCAATCGTTAAAGAAAAATCCAACGCCTTCGATGCCAAGATCGCCCACCACGAATCCATGGGCGCTGTATTTGCCTGCGGGAAGATTTTCGCCCGCGTCATCTTTCCCATCCCAGATCGTCGAGAGCGCGTCCGTTCCAATGTCGAATTCATTGATGTCCGCTTCGCGATGCAGCACGCGGACGAGTTTCCCCTTCGCGTCGTAAATGCCGAGGCTGATGGTTCCGTCGATTGGTGGCGGCAGGAAGTGGATGTGCACGGTTCGCTCCGCCGGCGAAGGATGGGGATCCGGGGTAGCGGAATCTTGCCCGCGAGCCGCGACCGTGGCGACTAGCATCAAGGCAAACCACAAGGGACCGACCACGCTGGGCAGTTGCGGTTTGTTTTCCGTTTTTGTCATTCTGAGCGGAGTTTTGTAGAACAAAACGAAGTCGAACAATCTCTAAATGACATCCGGCGGGAGAAAAGCGCTGTCCAAGGAAAAGTAAGAGATGCTTCGACTTCGCTCAGCCTGACAGGAGGGATGTCGCAGCGTGAGGCGTGGGCATTCATTAAGTGTAGTAACGCCAATTCACGTCCGGGAAAAGGCTGTCGCGCCATTCACAGTTCGAGAGAAAACCTTCATCGAGATTTCCACTCGTGAACTCATCATACAGTCGATTGAACCGCAGGAGATGATCTGTCACGCGTTTGGTCGCGTAATGCTTTGCGGTTCCAGTCTTCATGAGAAACGCCCAATCGCTCGATTGCGCCAGCAATAATTCGCGCGCGAGTTGCTTGAAAACGCGATCTGTTACCGCGCTCTCGTCGGACAGGTGCGCGCGCACGAGTTCCGTCATGCGACGGCCGGCGGAATGGAGATGCGGATAAATCCAGGAATTGCTTTCGTCCAGCCAGACTCCGAGATATCCGCTCTCGCCCCAACTCGACGCCGCCGGCGCGATGGTCTGTTGCGTCGGGTGGTTCGTAAGAAATGCGGTCGGCGTGATGAGTTGAAAATCCTGCCGGCCATACGCCTCTTTGCTCGTCAGCCGAAGGTCCTGGTGCTCGTAAGCCGCTTTGCGAATGAACGCCTCCAAAAATCGAGGCCCCTCGAACCACCAGTGGCCGAACAGCTCTGCGTCGAACGGCGCCACCACAATCGGATCGTAATCCAGCGCGATGAGTTCGTTCATCTGTTGCCGTCTGACCTCGAGAAAATGAGCGGCGTGAGCATCGGCGGCGTTTTGAGCGCAGGCCGGATCGTAGAGTTCCTTTTCGCAGTCGCGACCGGTGATACGGTGATATTTTAGACCCGTGAACTTACGTGCGGCGCCCGTTGCGGATCCAGGCCGGAGATAATCCAGCGGAAGGTCGAAACCGATGTCGCGATAAAATTCACGGTAGGCGGGATCGCCGGGATAACCTTCCGTCGCGCTCCAAACCTGGCGGCTCGAATCGCGGTCCCGTGCAAACGCCGCCGGACCGGCCGCGGTGTAGCACGGGGCGTAGATCGCCCGCCGCGGCCGCGGCTCGCCGAACATTAAACCGTGTGCATCCAGAATGAACCACCGCAGGTTTGCTTCCTGCATGATCGTCTCCAAGCCCGGCGCGTAGGCGCACTCCGGCAGCCAGAACCCAGCGGGATCAGCGCCGAAAGCGTCGCGGTAGACATCACAACCGATGAGCACCTGCGCGCGGACCGCTTCCGGTGACGGTTGCAACAGCGGCAACAAACCATGCGTGGCCGCCGTTGCGATGATCTCGAGGCATCCCTCGTCCCGCAATTTCCGAAATGCGCCCAGTAGATCGCCAGCACACTGGAGGAACCGGAAGCGGCAGTCCGAAAAGTTTGTGTGATAAAATTCCGACAAGCGGTGAAGCGGTTCGTTGTCGCGATTGCGCTCCATTTCGCGCGCTGCGAGGTCGATGGTGCGATCGAGGTAGCGGACGTAACGATCCCGCAGCAATTGGTCCTGCAACATGGCGCACAGGGTCGGCGTGACCGTCATCGTGAGCTGGAACGGCACTCCTTCGCCGGCCAGCCGTTGCATCATCGCGATCAGCGGCAGATACGTTTCCGTGATGGCTTCGAAGAGCCATTCCTCTTCAAGAAACTCCTCGTGCTCCGGATGCCGCACGAACGGCAAATGCGCGTGAAGGACGAGCGCGAGGTAACCGGTGGGCATTGCAGATTTCAGAATGACGATTTCAGATTGTGGAAGGACGACGCAGTCGCCCAATCTTAAATCTTAAATCCGAAATCCGAAATCGTTACAACGTCCGGCAGAAATCCTGGAACCGATCGAGACCCTTTTTGATCACGTCGATGCTGGTCGCGTAACTAAGGCGGACGGTTCGATCATCCCCGAAAGCGATGCCGGGAATTACCGCGACATTGGCCTTGCTCAACAAACGATCGGCAAAATTTTGCGAACTGAGCCCGAGCTGGCTGATGTTCACCAATACGTAAAAGGCGCCCGCGGGTTTTACCGCAGTGATGTTCGGGATTTTGGTGATCCGATCGAACATGTAATTGCGGCGCATGTTGAACTCGTCGCGCATGTCGGCCAGCGGTTGCTGATCGCCTTTCAGCGCCGCCACTGCGCCCTTCTGGGCGAACGAGCAGGGATGCGAAGTGCTGTGGCTTTGGATATTGTCCGCCGCCTTCGCAACCGCTTCGGATGCCGCCATGTACCCCAGACGCCATCCAGTCATCGCGTAGGCTTTGCTGAATCCGTTCACCGTGATGGTGAGATCGTACGCCTCCTGGGAGAGCGAGGCGATGCTCACGTGCTTGGTTTCGTCGTAAACCAGCTTTTCGTAAATTTCGTCGGACAGAATGTAGATGTCCTCCTCGGCGGCGACCTCGACGATCCCCTCGAGCTCCTCGCGCGTGTAAACGGAGCCAGTCGGGTTGCCTGGGCTGTTCAGAATGAGCATCTTGGTCCGCGGCGTCATGGCGTTTTCAAAATCGGAGGCGCGCATCTTCCAGCCGTTGCGCTCGGTCGTCGGCACGATGACCGGCTCCGCGCCGGCGAGCCGCACCATGTCCGGATAGCTTACCCAATAAGGGGAGGGAATGAGCACTTCGTCGCCCGTCTGGCAGGTGGCGAGGATCGCGTTGTAACAGGAATGCTTCGCGCCGCAGCTGACCACGATCTGGCTCGGACGGTATTTGACTTGATTATCGGCCTCCAATTTTTCGGCAATGGCCTGGCGCAATTCCGGCAATCCGGCGCTCGGGGTATATTTGGTAAAGCCGCCTTCCAGCGCGGCAATCGCCGCCGCCTTGATGTGCTCGGGTGTATCGAAATCGGGCTCTCCCGCGCCGAAACCGCACACGTCGATTCCCTCGGCTTTCATCGCCTTGGCCTTGCTGTCGATGGAGAGAGTGAGGGAGGGAGCTAATTGGGCGGCGCGCGCGGAGATTTCCATGGCTGACGGAGTAAGGTTTAGTGTTTGCAAAATGGGAGCGCAAGCTATGAGCGCGCGTAGAAACTTTCAATCAAAGGTTTGAAGTTATTCTCGTCCACCTGCACGATCGCCATCTCCCGTTTGGCATTCTCGGCGGAATCGGAGGCGTGCGCGGCGTTGATCATGATGGTCTGGCCAAATTCTTTCCGGATCGAGCCGGGAGGCGCTTTCGCGGGATCGGTTGGTCCGAGGACATCGCGAATCTTTCGCACCGCATCATCGCCCTGATAAACGATGGCAATGCACTTCTCGCTTCCCGGAGCCTCGCGTTTCTCCGGAGGAGATTGGCTTGGCTTCGTGCCCGCCATGAACTCGACGATGCTCTCCCATGCGTCCCGGCCCTTCGCGGGGCCGAGTTTTTCCTCCAAGACTTCCAGGACCGGCCCGTAGAATTGCTCCGCTTGCGCGACGCTCATGCAATGCACCTTGAAGCCGACGATGTAGAGGCCGGTGCGGGAAAAAACTTCAATCACGCCCCCCGGTCGTTGATTGGGAAACTTGAAATTGTCCGGCTTGATCAGCACGAGCGATTTCTCGACGTTGGCTTCCTTCGGAAAATCGATCACGTGATCGAGGATGCCGCCGTCGCTATCGGAAAATTCCGCCCAAAGCTTCAGATCGCGTTCCACCGCCTTGGAATCGAACGCCGCCAGAGCGGCGGGCTCGAAGTAGATCACTTTACCCGAATCGTCCGTGATGTAATCGCCGAAGGTGTCTCGGATCGTCTCGCCGCTGGTCCGCTCATGGACGATGTGACCGATCGTGTAATGGATCTTTTCGACGGCATCGGGTCCGCGGAAAACCAGAATGAGCGCGCGGGCTTTCTGTCCATTTACGGTTCCGGTGAAATTTTTGAGAACGTATTCGCGGATGAGCTCTTGCGTCGCTCGATGACCCGGGTCGGTTTCAGTCACGATTGTGTCCGCGTAACGCTTCGTCAGCTCTTCGCCGGGCGCGAACATCCGCGCCGTAACCAGATCCAGCCCCGTGCGGGAAATCAGCCGCGCAATGATGCCGCCGGTGCGCGATTTGCGCATCGAATAAGGCGTGACGATGACGTAGGAAAGCTCTTCGGCGGGCATGCGATTTCCCCCGCGCGGCCTAACAGATCAACCGCGTGGATGCAGGAAATCGGGCCGCTCAGGGTCGGGGAACGTAGCTTTTACCCGTTCCTCGCGTCAACTGCAAAGTAGCGCAAGCATCGCGTTTGCAATCCAAAACGGACGCAAAGAGGACGCTTGCGCTACTTGCGCGCGTGCAGAGCGATCCATTTTCCGCGGCGGCGTATTTCCAACTCGCTGAAATTTTGCCGCCGCAGCGCGCGGAGCACGGCGGATTCCTGGCTCCGCAAGACGCCCGAAAGAATCAAGTGGCGCCCAGGCGCGAGATGTCGCGACCAGAACGGCAACGCCTCGATCAAAATTTCGCTGAACAGATTTGCGGTAATGATATCGAGCTTGCCGGTCAGCTTTTGTTTCAGAACATCGTCGGTTGAGAACTCGATCTTGCGGATGCTGTTGGCACGCGCATTCCGTTTCGCTGTGGCGCAAGCGAGGCGATCGTGGTCGATCGCGAGCACTCGTCCGGCACCGAAATAACGGCCGGCGATCGCGAGAATGCCGCTGCCCGTCCCGGCATCGAGCATCGTCCAGCCTGGCGCAAGATGGCGTGTGATTCCTTCAAGCAAACGCAAACACATCGCCGTCGTGGCATGCTGGCCCGTGCCGAACGCAGCTTCCGCTGGAATGACGATGCCGCGAGTGGCGGTGACCCGCTGCGCTGGTGCGCTCAGAATCAGGAGGCGCGAGCCAATGCGCAACGGTTTGCCTCTGGCCTGCTTCATCGAGTGTTGAAGCCAATCTCGCCGCAAAGGCTCGATCCTGCCGCCATATGCGCGGACCAATTCCCGTGCACGGCGTTCTGTCGTGCAGAAAATCTCGAGCGTCACGCGCTCTGTCCCCGGGCGTTCGATCACTGCGAGCGAGCTGCCAAAACGTTCATCCAAAATCTCGCTTCGATCACGGAACCAATCCGCCCGTGCGCTTTTTCGCCAGATATACTTCAAGACTCCTCCAGTATAACCTAACGCACTACGGAAAGCCTCAAGGAGGGGCGCTTTCCAAACCGCCCGCCCGCCGTTGTTTCGCCTCGGTGGGCGATTTGGAAATCACCGCTCCTTTTTTAACCATGACCGAACTCGACTTCATTCATCGTTTTATTCCAGCGCCCGAAGATCGCGGAGCGCAAACGCTCTTGCTCCTCCATGGAACGGGCGGCAACGAAAACGACATGATCCCGCTCGGCCGCGACCTTGATCCGACCGCCGCGTTGCTCAGTCCGCGTGGCAGAGTTCTCGAAAACGGCATGCCGCGGTTTTTCCGGCGCTTGGCTGAAGGCGTCTTCGACGAGGAAGATGTGATCCGGCGCGCGCACGAACTGGCCGATTTCGTGGGCGTTGCCGCCGCGCGCTACAAGTTCGATCCGACGCGCGTGACTGCGGTCGGTTATTCCAACGGCGCGAACATAGCGGGGGCCATTCTGCTCCTCAGGCCCGACGTGCTGGCCGGCGCAGTCTTGTTTCGCGCCATGGTTCCGCTCACGCCGGCGGTTCTGCCCAGCTTGAGCGATACACGCGTTTTGCTTTCATCCGGGAAACAGGATCCGATTGTGCCGGTCGAGAATGTCGAGCGTCTCGCTACAATGCTGCGAGAGGCAGGAGCGACGGTGACGTTGCGCTTAGAATCAGCTGGACACGGTCTCGCGGGAGGTGACGTCGACGCCGCGAAAGAGTGGTTAAAGAACCCGTAACGAGCGACGTCGATCTATCGTGGCGCCCGCCCTCGGGGCGCGCAGGCTGCCAGGTTGCAGTTCGCGGCAGCTTGCCGCGAACTCTTTGCGACGCGAGGTATGAGACACCGATCTCGCGCGCGGTGCCGGAGGACACGTCCGGCAAGCTGCCGGACGGAGCAGGCTGGCAGCCTGCGCTCCCCAAATCCAAAGACAAAAGCCTTGCAGAGCAAGAGGCAGTGGACATTATTCCTACCCGCTCCCTGCCTTCGCGGAAAGCTACGGCGGGGAGGCAGAATGCGGGTGTAGCTCAGTGGTAGAGCACCTCCTTGCCAAGGAGGACGTCGCGAGTTCGAGTCTCGTCACCCGCTCATCCTTCGCCCGGGGTCATGGGATTTTTGAATCCAAAAGGCCTTCCCGCTGCATCCCACTGCAAAAGACACCTATGAAAACAACGCTTCTAATCTTCTTCTCTTCGATGGCCCTCGCCCTGACTGCCTTCGGCCAAACCGCAACCCCAGTCATGTCGCCAGCGCCCCAGACCACGACCTCCGCCGCGACAAGCCCGGCCGTTGCCACCACGTCCGCGACGATTTCCGCCACACCAGATCGTGAGGAATCGATCGAGAGCGAAGTCGCCCGGAAACTAAAACGCAAGTTTGGGATCACGATCGACAGCCCCCATGGGACCACTCATGTCAGCCGTCATCACAATAGCGGCGACGGCGATGATGAAGACCTGGGTGCTCTGATGGCCATTCCGATCGTCGGCATCATCTTTACAACCCTTTTCGGCGCGCCCGTGATGGTTGTCGCGGCGATCATGTTCTTCAGCTACCTGAAATCGCGTTCTCTCCATCGCACGGTGAGAACCATGGTGGAGAAGGGCCAGGAAGTTCCGGCCGCCCTCTTCGCGCCGCCGCCGATAGTGCGCGCTCGTTCGGATATGCGGCGCGGCGTCGTGCTTCTGATGGTGGGAATTGGCATTATGATCTTCCTCGGTGCGGCCAATGATTGGGAGGGCGGCGCCTGGAGTCTGGGCATGATTCCGTTCCTGATCGGCGCCGGTTATTTGATCGTGTGGAAGCTCGAAGGACGTAAAGACAAAGTCCCGCCGTTGTCCTAACATGCCCGCGTGGCGTTAACCGATGCAGACCTCGTCGCCCGCGTTCTTCTTGATGACGACCACCACGCCTTTGCGGAGCTGGTCCGGAATCATCAGTCGAGCGTGCGGGGTCTGCTCCGCCAACTCGTCCGCAGCGATGTCACGCTTGCGGACGATCTCTCGCAGGAGACCTTCTTGCGCGCATACAAAAACCTCCGCAGCTTTCGCGGGGAAGCGCGTTTTTCGACCTGGCTTTACCGGATCGCCTACAATTGTTTTCGCGAAGAAGCCCGCAAAAGAAAAGAGCTTGTTGGCATCGATGAAGCTCAACTGGAGGGCGAACATGATCCGCAAACGACCGACCCGGCTTTGCGCCACGATCTCGCCCACGCTCTCCAATTACTTCCGCTGCAAGAGCGCAGTGCGATTTTGCTTTGCTGCCAGAATGGCTTATCACATGATGAGGCCGCTCGCGTTCTCCAGATTCCGCTCGGCACGGTGAAAACAAACGTGCTCCGAGGGCGGGAGAAATTGAAACGCTCGCTGGCCGCGTGGGGACCTAACTAAGAAGATGGACGAAAACCTCCAGGAAGATTGGCTTGATGCGCGGCTGCGCGAGGAAGCGGCGTATGTGGACGACGCCGGCTTTACTGCGCGCGTCGTGCAGAAATTGCCAGCCCGCCCGGTTCGTCATTCGCTCCGTGCGGTGATTCTTCTCGGGGTGACTCTGGTGGCTTCAGCCATTGCCTACCTGCTCTCGGGCGGTGGATGGTTCATCGCCGAGGGGGTGACACGCTTGTCTCTCCTACCGCTTCCGATGATCTGGCTTGGGGCTGCGACAGCGACCGTCCTGGTCATGGCGGGCGGTTTGGCCGCGGCGATGTCCAAAACAGGCGGACGGCTGAGATAAGCCCTACGGAAGCGTCGTTAGGTTTGGCGCGCTTCAGCTACATCACGCGCGATCTGCGCGGCGAGCGCATCCACATTCTCGAATTTTTTTTCGGATCTTAGATATCTCAAAAAGCGCACTTCGACTTCTTCGCCGTAGATATCTTTCTCCAAGTCGAACAAATGGAGCTCGAGCAACCGCTCGGACTTTTCCGCGCCTATCGTGGGGCGGTAACCGAGATTCGCCACCCCGCGATGCAAGGCGCTGCCTAGCCGCGCCTCCGTCACGTACACGCCGTTGGGAGGAAACTGTTCGCTGTGTGCGCTCAAGTTCGCCGTCGGAAACCCCAGTTTCCGGCCGAGTTTTTCCCCTTCGATCACGGTGCCGAGGATGGTGTATTCCCGTCCGAGCATTTGCGTCGCTTTGATCAGATCTCCCTCGGCGACAGCACGCCGTATCGCGGTGCTGCTCACCACCTCGTCGTTCACCTTCACCGCTGGCACGCCGACGACATCGAAATCGCAACTCGCGCCGAGCTGTTTCAACAGAGCAAGATTGCCCGCACGTCCCTTGCCGAAAGACCACTCATGTCCGACGCAAATCTCCTGAAGCGGACGGGAGCTCGTCACCAATTGCCGGACAAATTCTTCGGGCGCGGTCGCGGCGAATTGCCGGTCGAAATGCAGGACGAGAAGGTGCGCGACCCCGAGGTCGCGGATGAGGGCGATCTTGTGCTGCGTCGCGGTCAGCAGATGAGGCGCATCGTCAGGGCGTAACACCTTTGCCGGATGCGGGTCGAACGTGACGACGACCGGCGTGCCGTCCACTTCGCGGGCATGGCGCGCCGAGGTGGAAATGACCATTTGGTGGCCGAGGTGAACGCCATCGAAAACGCCGATGGCAAGAAAGAGTGGCCCGGAAAGCTGGCTCAGTTCCGAGATCGATCGGAGGATCTGCATCGCTAGATGGAAGCTAGATCGTCAAGCGCCGCGCATTCGCGACACCTCGGGCAACGTTAGAATGCGCCCGAGAATGTCCACCGGTTCGAAACTCTTCAATTCCTCCACCGTGATCGCGCCCTCAACGCTGAAACGCCCCGATTTTACTCGGCGCAAATTCTTGAGGTGCGCGCCGCAACCCAGCGTCTCCCCGATGTCGTGCGCGTAGGTGCGAACATAAAAGCCTTTGCTGCAGACCACACTAAAATCAATTTCCGGCGATGCGATCCGGTCGATCGTATGCCGATAAACATGAACCAGACGCGGCTCGCGCTCGACGGTTTTTCCCTGGCGCGCGAGTTTGTAGAGCGGCACGCCGCCTTGTTTGATCGCCGAGACCATCGGCGGCATCTGGTAGAAATCGCCGGAGTATTTTGCAAAAGCGGCGCGCACAATGGCGTCATCGAGCGGCGGCACTGCGCGCTCTTCCAGGGTGACGCCGGCGCGGTCCTGCGTGTCGGTCGTGATCCCCAGCACCATTGTTCCGGCATACTCCTTATCTTCGCTCATCAGGAGATCCTGAATTTTGGTTCCGCGTCCGAGTGTGAGCAAAAGCAGGCCGGTCGCAATCGGATCGAGGGTGCCGCAGTGGCCGACCTTTTTCATTTGCAGCCGGCGCCGCACGATCGCGACGACATCGTGCGATGTCATCCCAGCCGCTTTGTCCACCAGCAGGACGCCGTCAGGAGTTGCAGTCAATGACATCGCAAATTGCTTTCAGGATTTTTTGTTCTGCCTCCGCGAGTGTTCCGCGCACGCGGGTTCCCGCGGCCAGCTTGTGTCCGCCGCCGCCAAACTTCTGGCAGCTCGCGGACAGTTCGACTTTCTCGCTCTTGGAGCGCATACTGACGCGCACTTTGCCGTCGATTAGCTCTTCAAAAAACACGGCGACGATCACTCCCTGGATCGCGCGCAGGTGATCGATCAGGCCCTCGTTGTCCTCGGGTTTCACTTCCAGTTCCCGGGCCACCTCCAGGCTCAGGCTAAAGCTCGCGATTTTTCCTCCGGCATCGAACCGCATCGTTCCCAGGAGAGCTTTGAGCAGATCGGTCCGGCGGCGCGGATAACTCTCGTAGAGAAGCTGGCTCACGCGTCCAACATCCACCCCGCAACGCAACAACTCGGCGCCGATCTCGAACGTGCGCGCGGTGGTGTTGGAATATTGAAACGATCCGGTGTCGGTGGAGATGGCGACGAAAAGATTTTCGGCGATGGCGAGGTCCATCGGGAACTGCTGGTCTTTGATCAGTTCGAAAAGAATCTGGCCGGTCGCGGGTGAAGTCGGATCGAGGTAAACCAGATCTCCGTAGCCCGGATTACTGGGATGATGGTCGATGTTGATCCAGGTCTTTGCCTGGCGCACTGATTCTCCCGCCGTTCCAAGCCGGCTTTGCGTCGCGGTGTCGAGCGCAATGGCGACATCGAAATCCTGCGCTTCGCGCGGAGGCTGGGTCAGCCGTTCGCCGCCGGGAAGAAAACTGTATTTTTCGAGGAGGCCGTCTTCGTTCCAGACCGTCACATCTTTCCCGAGCTGTCTGAGCGAAAGCGCCAGAGCGAGCTGGCTGCCGAGCGCGTCGCCATCGGGGCGAACGTGGCTCAGCACTGCAAAACTCTGTTGCGCGCGCAGGACGCCGCCAATTTCCGGGAGAGAAGCTTGAGTCATGTTCCTGTAGCCGCTTCGCTGAGAGAAGCGCGGCGAAAAAACGCGCGTGAGCCCGACGCCGCGCACAGGGCGGCGGCTACAGGAAGCTGGGTGGATCGCGTCATTCGCTTTTCGCGGGCGTCTCGATTTGTTGCAGAATTTCAAAGACGCGCGCGCCGCGCTCAATGGAATCATCGAGATGAAAGACGAGGTGCGGCGTGTATTTCAAAACCACGCTCTTCGCCAGCGCCGTCTGAAGGATCACGCGGTTCTCCTCGAGCTTTGCCATGGCCGCAGCCTGACCTTCTTTTGCTCCGAGCACACTGACATAGGCATGCGCGTGCTTCAGGTCGGGCGTGACATCCACCTGGTTGAGGGTGACGAGGACTCCTTCGAAGTTCAGCTCGCGGGTAATGATTGTGCTCAACTCGCGTTTCAGGAGTTCGTTCACGCGGAGTAGTCGATGTTTCATTGGAGAGAAGGCTGGTAGGGCGAGACTCCGTCGAGCCGGCGGTCTGGAAAAGCCCAGCGTTACGGCTCGACCGAGTCTCGCCCTACCAAATCACAATTTCTGCGCGACCGCCTCGAGCTGATAGCACTCGATGATGTCGCCTACCTGATATTCGTTGAAATCGCCGAGCTTGATGCCGCACTCGAGACCGACGCGGACCTCTTTCACATCGTCCTGAAAACGCCGCAGCGTGGACAACCCGCCGTCATAAACGGGTTGGCGCCGCCGCAGGACCCGGGCACGCGCGGTGCGAGCGATGCGCCCGTCGGTCACCAGGCAGCCGGCGACAATTCCCCGGCTCAACTTGAAGATCTGCTTCACTTCGGCGTGACCAATCACGGTCTCGCGATGTTCCGGATCGAGCAGACCCGCCATCGCTTCCTTCATCTGATCGATTAACTCGTAAATGATGCTGTAAAGCTTGACCTGAACGCCTTCGCGTTTCGCCACGTTCACCGCCATGCTCTCAACCTTGACGTTGAACCCCACCACCACGGCGTTCGACGCGCTCGCGAGCAGGATGTCGGATTCGGAAATCGGTCCTACGCCCGCGTGCACAATCTCGAGGTCGATCTTCTTGCTCTCGATCTGGCCGAGCGCGCCCGTTAGCGCTTCGAGCGAACCTTGGGCGTCGCATTTCAGAACGATGCGCAAATGTTTCATCCCATCCGCCGCTTCGAGCAAACTTTCGAGGGTGGCGCGTTGCGGCACGCTCAACTTATCCGCCCGCCGTTCCAGGAGACGCTCCTCGCTCAGGGTTTTCGCGGAGCGTTCGGATTCCATGACCAGAAATTCATCGCCCGCGTGCGGCAGGCCGCTGAAGCCGAGCACCTTCACTGGCGTGGAAGGCCCCGCTTCCTTGATTGGTTTGCCCCGATCGTCCATCAACGATTTGATCTTGCCGCCGTAGTCTCCGCAAATAAACGGATCGCCCGTCTTGAGCGTCCCCATCTGCACGATAATGGTCGCGGTCGGTCCGCGGCCGGGCTCGACTTGCGCTTCGATCACGGTGCCGCGCGGAGTGGCCGTCGGCGATGCTTTCAATTCCATCACCTCCGCCTGGAGCGCCATCATTTCGAGGAGGTGATCGATGCCCGTGCCTTTCGTCGCAGAGACTTCGCAGACGATCGTGTCGCCGCCCCAATCTTCAGGAGAAAGTTCACGCTCTTGTAACTGTTTCTTGACCCGGTCAATGTTCGCGGAAGGCAAATCGATCTTGTTAATCGCGACCATGATTTTCACATGCGGCGCGGCCTTCGCGTGGCTGATCGCTTCGAGCGTTTGCGGCATCAATCCGTCATCGGCCGCGACGACCAGGACCACGATGTCGGTCACATGCGCGCCGCGCGCACGCATCGCGGTGAAAGCGGCGTGGCCCGGCGTGTCGAGAAAGGTGATTCGGGTGTCTTTGTAATCAACCGTGTAAGCGCCGATGTGTTGCGTGATCCCGCCCGCTTCGCCCGCGGCAACGCGCGTCTTGCGGATCGCATCCATTAGCGATGTCTTGCCGTGATCGACGTGACCCATGAACGTAATGATCGGGCCGCGGGTCTTGAGTTCCTCTTCCTTCTCGATGACCGGCGGAGGTGGGGCGACGACGACCTGCTCGACCTTGTGCACGCCGCCGCCTTTTTCGCGGCGCTCCATCTCGAAAACAAAACCGTGCTTCGCGCAAATCTGAGTCGCGACATCCGGCTCCACCGTCAGGTTCGGGTTGGCGAAAATGTTGAAGTCGTCCATCAGCTCTTTGAGCAGCTGGAAGTTTTTCAAGCCGAGTTGCGACGCCAGTTCCTTGACGATGATCGGCGGCTTGATGTGAATGATTTTTTGCGGTTCTTCTTCCGGTGCTGCGGGAGCGACCGCGTCCGGCGTCGGAACCGTGGGCGCGGGCGCAGGCGGCTCGGGCTTTGGCGGAAGGACCGGTGCGATTTCCACCGGTCCCGGCGGCGCAGGCTCCGGGGTCGCGCGAATGCGGGAGATAGGCGGCAAAAATGACCGCTTGGTCGCCGAATCGGTTTCGGCGCGTTTAGGCCGCGGCTTCTTTTCCTCGATTAGGGAAACAGTTTCCATCACCGGCTTCGGTGGTGTCTTCGGAGCCTCAGCGGACTTGGCCGGCTCCGCGGGGGCTTTGGCTGCTGTCTCCGCATGAGACCTCGTTCTGGCTGCGACCGCAGTCGAAGAAGCCCGCGCCGATTTCGTCGGCGTCTCCACTTTAGCTTTCTTTATCTCTTTGCGCTTCGGATCAGGTGCCGCGGCGCGAGACGGAGCGGCTGCCTTGGCGGGCTTGTGAGCGGTCGCCGGCTTGCGTGCTGCGGTCTTGATCGTCGTTTTCGTTGGCATCTCTGTTCCTGAAAAAATTCTCGGTCATGCCGGCTGTTTAGGCGGAGACCATTTTATTGCGCGGCGGGAGTCTCCTGATGAACGGCCTCATGAATCTCTTTCGCCTTCGCTTCATCCACGGAAAGAATCTCGACCAGATCCTCGACCCCGGCATCGCGCAACCCCTCAAGATTGGTAAAGCCGGACTTCACCAGCAAGAGCGCCTGCTCTTCGGTGATCGGCAGCGCGCCGGAGAGAGCTTGCGCGGCTTGCGCGACTTTTTGTTCGACCGCGTGAGTGGCGGAAGTATCGCGATCGATATTGATTTCCCATCCGGTCAGGCGCGAGGTCAGGCGTGCGTTCTGGCCTTTTTTCCCGATTGCGAGCGAAAGCTGATCTTCGTCGACGGAAATCTGGACGCTCTTTTTCTCGGTATCGAAGATGAGATTTTTTACCTTTGCGGGTTTGAGCGCTTCGAGCACGAACTCCTTCGGATCGGAACTCCAGCGGATGATGTCGACTTTTTCGTTGTTCAATTCGCGGACGATGTTTTTCACCCTCGACCCGCGCATCCCGACGCAGGCGCCGACCGGATCGACCTTCTCGTTCGCGCTCGTGACCGCGATCTTGGTCCGGTAACCGGCTTCGCGAGCAATACCTCGGATTTCGACGGTGCCGTCGTTGATCTCGCTCACTTCAAGCTCAAAAAGCCGGCGGACGAAGTTCGGGTGACTGCGGGAGACGATGATCTCCGGCCCGCGAATTCCATTTTCCACCGCGACGACATAAGCGCGCAACCGATCGCCGACGTTGTAGTCCTCGACCACGACGCGCTCACGCTGGGGCATGATCGCCTCGAATTTTCCAAGGTCGAGAATCACATCGGAACGATCGAAGCGGCGGACGGTGCCGCTGACGATCTCGCCGGCGCGGTCCTTGAACTCCTCATAAATCATTTCTTTCTCGACCTGGCGGATGCGCTGCATCATCGCCTGCTTGGCGGTTTGCGCCGCGATCCGTCCGAAATTCTTCGGTGTCACTTCCACTTCGACTTCACCGCCGACGGCCGCTTCCGGATCGATCTTCCGGGCTTTGGAAAGAGAGATCTCGTCGGCCGGATTAGTGACATCCTCCACCACGAGTAATTTCGCGAGGGCGCGGATCTCACCCGTTTTCGGATTGATATCGATGCGGAGATCGCGCGATGCGCTGACGCTTTTTTTGGAGGCCGAGAGCAGGGCATTGGAGACCGCTTCGAGCAGGATCTCTCGTTTGATCCCGCGCTCGCGTTCCAGGTAGTCCAGCATGGCGATAAACTCAGCGTTCATAAAAAACATCTAGCCCGCAGACGAAAAAGAGTGGGACACCAGCTCCCACTCCAATCAGCGCGGACTAGGCGCTCACCTTAATTTTTACAGGGCCTTTCGTCAAGCTGGGAATCCTGCTTTGGCCCCGCGGTATTCGACGTTGGACGTTCGGCCTTCGGGCCGCCGCGGCGACCTATGGCGGACAGGTGGACGCTTGCCACGCCGAAGCTTTCAGCGTAGGCGGGTTGGACGTTCCGCCTGACCATGTCCCGCGCCACCAACTTATTGCTCGTGGTAGTGTGCTGGGCCGCGATTTATTTGCCGGGACTCGGTTCCCTCGAAATAAAAGGAGAGGAAGGCCGCCGCATTCTCCCCGCGGTCACGATGCTGGATACGGGCAACTATCTTGTGCCGCAAGTCGGCAGCGAACCGTACTACCGTAAGCCGCCCCTGGTGAACTGGCTGGTGGCGGCCTCGTTCAAACTCACCGGCCACCGCAATGAGTGGGCCGCGCGCCTGCCGTCGGTGCTCTGCGTCCTGGCCGTGGCGCTGGCGTTCATCACCATCGCGCGCGCCAGTCTCGGCGCGAATGGTTCGATTATCGCCGCTCTCATCTGGCTGACGAATTTTGGGATGATCGAGAAAGGCCGCCTGATTGAAATTGAAGCGCTCTACGTTTCGCTCTTCGGTCTCGCTCTGATTTCCTGGCTGAGTTGGTGGCAACAACGGCGGTCAATCTGGCTCAACTGGTCGTTGCCGTGGATTTTCCTGGGACTCGGGTTGCTCGCGAAAGGGCCGCTCCACTTATTCTTCTTTTACGCCGTTGTGGTTGCGGTCCTTCATCGCGCGGGCGAACTGCGGAAGCTGTGGCATCCGGCGCATTTCGCCGGGCTTGTTCTCATGTTGGGAATTTTCGCCGCGTGGGCGGTTCCATACTGGCGGGAAATGCAGAGCACCGATCTAGCTCACGCCTGGTCGTCTCAATTGACCGGCCGTTTCACCTCCGACGACTTCACGCTGGGCCACTGGCTCCTGAACATTCCGCGCGGTCTCGCTTACTTCTTGCCGTGGGCGCTTTTGTTGCCCTTGGTTCGAGGAGCCGGATCATCGACGCCACAGGAAACGAATCTGCTGCGCGCTCTGACCTGGGGTTGCGCGGTTTCTTTCCTGCTCGTGAATTTGCTGCCGGGTGCGCTTCCGCGTTATTCGATGCCGGCGCTGGTTCCAGCTTCGTGGCTGATGGCAATGACGCTGTCCGCGAACGACCTCCAATCCTCCGGCTGGTGGCGATCGCTTGCACTTCCTTCGCCGGAGCGTCGCAGGCGGTTCGTGATCGCGACCGCGTTGGTTGCGAGCATTGCGTTATGTCTATACGGCTTCGCGGTCGTTCCGTATTTGCAGCGTCGTTCGAAGGTGAAACCAATCGCGGCACAAATTGACAGCCTGGTGCCGGACTCAGAGCCGCTCTACTCCATCGATCCCGATTATCAGCCGTTCCTGTTTTATGTGAAATCGCGCCTCGTTTACGTAAGTCAGATTGACGACGTGCCGCTGACCGGGCGTTATCTCCTCGTTCAAGGCGGCAAGGAGCAACAGGTCATCACCAGTGAACGCTGGGCGCCGCTTCAGGCGCGGTCGATCTTGACCGTAACCGATTACCGGAAACGAACGGTCGTTTTGCTGAGAGTCGGGGAGTCTGCCCTTGGGCCGGAAAAGCAACGGTGAGCATATTGACAACCCCTCGATTTGGCATTCGTTAGCGTGCTAACCAATTCCCACATGCCTTCGTCCAGCGTAAACGAGTTCGGTCTGTTGCTTTTCGGCACGGCGCGCGCCTGGCGCACCAAGCTTGATCAACGGCTGCGCCCACTCGGCCTGAGCCAGGGCAAATGGCGCACGCTCATCCATCTTTCCCAGGGCGGAAATAAACTCACCCAAAAAGAAATCGCCGAGCGGATGGGCATTGAAGAGCCGACCCTGGCCGGCCTCTTGAACCGGTTGCAGCATGACGGCTGGATCGAGCGCCGCGAATCGCCCAGCGATCGCCGCTGTAAGACGATCCATCTGCAACGCGGCTCGAAGCCCGTTTTGGAGAAAATTTTCAACACCGCACACGGATTACGGCACGAACTCATCGAAGATGTGTCGCCGGACGATCTCGAGGCCTGTATCCGAGTCCTCACGCGGATCCGGAAGAAAGCGGAGGAACCCGCCGACGGCGGCCGCGGCCCGCGCGCGATCAAACCAAAGAGGAATGGCCTCTCATGACCACTCTGGCTAAAGCGAGCGTGGTCACTCGTGAAACAGTCGGGAAGCTCGAGCACCGGTTTGGTCGCCGGCGCCTTTATCTGTTTGGGGGAGCGTTGCTCTTCATCGTGCTGCTGCTGATCGTGCGAGCCATTGCCAATCGGCCGAAACCATCGACGCCTCCTCCGCCACGCGTGGTGAGCACGGCGAAAGTGACCACCCGGGATGTTCCACTTTATCTCGACGAGATTGGGACGTGCGCGGCGTTTGAAACGGTGCAGGTGCAGGCTCAGGTTAGTGGCCAGATCACGGCGCGCAATTTCCAGGATGGAGCGGACGTGAAGAAGGGCGATCTGCTTTTCACCATAGATTCACGCCCATACCAAGCCCTCCTGGAACAGGCCCAAGGACAGCTGGCGCAAGCGAAGTCGCAATTGGTGTTGGATCAAATCACTCTCAAGCGGCAGCAGGAGTTGCGGGCGCGGAACGTCACTTCGCCCCAGGATCTCGACACCGCGCAGGGCACGGTAAATAACGACGAAGCCAAGGTAAAGACCGCCGAAGGCGCCGTTGCCGCGGCCCAAGTGAACGTTGATTACTGTAACATTCGTTCGCCCATCGATGGCCGGGTCGGCCAGCGCCAGGTGGATGTAGGCAATATTGTCGGCGGTGGCAGCGCCAGCGGTGGAGTCATCCTGGTTACCATCCAGGGGATAGATCCGATTTACACCGACTTCACCATTGCGGAACCCGACCTTCCTTTGGTGAGAAAATACCTCGGAGGTCCCAACGTTAAGGTCATGACCGACGCGGAGGACGATCAATACCCGCCTCGGCAAGGCGATCTTTCTTTCATCGATACTGCGCTTCAGTCGGGTTCGGGAACGGTCAAGGCGCGCGGGATCACCCCGAACGCGGATCATGCCCTCTGGCCGTCACAGTTCGTTCACGTGCGTTTGATTCTCGACATCCTCAAGAATGCCAAACTTGTCCCCAGCGGTGCAGTGCAGATCGGCCAGAACGGTCCCTACATTTTCGTCGTGAAAGCGGATTCCACGCTCGAGCTACGCGAGGTCAAGCCCGGACAGCGCCAGGAGGATCTCACTGTGATCACGGAAGGAGTAACCGACAACGAAACTGTAGTGGTTAGTGGTCAGTTGCAGCTATCGCCGGGCGCTAAAGTTATCATTCAGCAAGCTCAAGTGCCGGGACAGAGCGGGGGAGCGTCAGCCGGCAAATCTTCGAATTGATTTCCATGGACGGCCCACAAGACGCAGGCGATGAACCCGGCGAGCTCGAGGGAGAGCGCGAGATGATTGCGCAGAACCAGGTGCCGGACGAGGACGCGCGTGGGCGCAAGACCGAGGGTGCGAAGACTCTGGCAGGTAAACTCGTTCAGTTTTCTTCCGGCCTTTCCAAGCCGTTTATCCAACGGCCTGTGATGACGACGCTGTTGACGACTGCGATCATCGTCTTCGGCATCCTTACTTACCAGCAACTCGCGGTTAACGACCTGCCCGCGGTGGATTACCCGGTCATCTCAGTCTCGGTCTCCTATCCGGGGGCCAATCCCCAGACCATGGCGAACACTGTCGCTACGCCCTTGGAGAAACAGTTTACCCAGATTCCCGGATTGACGCTCTCGACTAGCTCTAGCACGCAAGGCAATACCTCCATCACGCTTCAATTTGAACTGTCGAAGAGTGTCGATGCCGCTGCGACCGACGTGCAATCGGCGATTCAACGCGCCTCCGGGCAACTCCCGAGCGATCTGCCCAGTCCACCTACGTTCATCAAGACCAATCCGAACGACCAGGCTGTCACTTATCTGGCGCTAACTAGTGCAACTCTGACCGACGGCGCGCTCTATAAGTACGCGACCACTCAGGTGCAACAGCGCATCAACATCCTCCCAGGCGTTTCGCAGGTGAACGTTTATGGCGTTAAGGGCGCGATTCGGATCAAGGCGAATCCCGGCGCACTGGCCTCGCGCAATTTAACCTTGGACGACGTCTCCACCGCGATCAAAGCGAGCACCGCTTATTCAGGCGCGGGACAGCTTGACGGCAAGTCGCAATCATTTGTTCTGCGTCCGAACGGCCAGATCGCGGACGCCGAGGGGTACCGAAACATCATCATCGCGCGGGGAAAGGATAACTCTCCCGTATACCTTCGCGACGTCGCTGACGTAATCGACGGCGTGCAGGATGAGCGGATGTCGCGGCATTTTTTTGCGCGCGGTTATAATCCGCCTGCTTCCACGATCGTGCTCGCGGTTTCCCGACAGGCTGGAGCTAACGCGGTGGCCGTCGCCAAGTCGGTCAATGATCTGGTGCCGCAGTTGCGCCTGGAACTTCCGGGATCGATCCAGTTGATCCCGACCTTTGACCGTTCGCAGACGATCGTGCATTCGGTTTCCGATGTGCAGACGACTCTGGTGATCGCCTTCATTCTCGTCATCATCGTTATCTTCATGTTCCTGGGCCGGGCGACGGACACGCTCATTCCGGTGGTCGCCTTGCCTCTCTCGCTCCTGATCACGTTCCTGGCGATGTGGGCCCTAAACTACTCGATCAACAATCTTACTTTGATGGCCATGACTCTGGCCATCGGCTTCCTGGTCGATGACGCCATCGTCTTCCTCGAGAACGTGGTTCGCCGGGCCGAGCACGGTGAGTCGATCTATAAAGCTACCCTGAATAGCGCCGGCGAAATCTCGTTCACGATCCTTTCGATGACGCTTTCTCTCGCGGCGGTATTCATTCCGCTAGCTTTCATGCCCGGGTTACTCGGGCGTATCTTTCGCGAGTTTTCTGTTACGATTATCGTGGCCATTTTCGCCTCCGGTCTCGTCTCCCTCACGCTTACTCCTTTGATGTGTGCGCGTCTGCTCGCCGAGCGTGGGCCGGGCCATGCCAAGACCTGGACCGAGCGTGTTATCGGCCGCTTTTTCGATCGAGTCATTCACTCCTATGGCCGCTCGCTTGATTGGTTTCTGGATCATGGCTGGCTGGCCGCACCGATCGTGATCGCTTGCGTTCTCGGCGTCTGGTACTTTTTCAGCGCGTTACCCTTCACCCTTCTCCCTACTGGAGATAGCGGTGTCATCCGCGGATTCTTTATCGTCCAGGAAGGCGCCTCGCCGCAGCAGCAGCACCAACTCCAGGACATACTTGATCCAGTTTTGCAGGCGAACAAAGCCGTCGACAAATATTTTACTATCTCAGGCCGAAATGGACAGACAGCGGGCGTGTTCACGGTGTTGTTTTTGAAGGATGCCAAAGATCGCGTCGCCATCGAAGAAGTCGCGGCCCAGATCCGCAAAGCGGTGAGCAATATTCCCGGGATTTTCCCCACCTTGAATCCGTCACCCGTCCTGCAAATCAATATCGGCGCGACCGGAAGCCAATTCGGCCGCTACTCCTATGTCTTGAGCGGCATCAACCCCGACGAAGTTTACGCTGCGGCCGATGCCTTTGGCGCCAAGCTTCGCTCCTATGATGGCTTTGTGGCTCCGCCGCGCTCTGACCTTTTTCGAAACACCCCGAATGTCGACATCAATATCGATCGCGACCGGGCGAGTGTTTTCGGGGTTTCGACGACCAAGCTCCAAACTCTTCTCCGCTCCGCCTACTCCCAGAACTACGTTTACTTGATCAAGCAGGCCGACGACCAATACCAGGTCATTCTTGAAGTAGACGATCGCGAACGAGCTACTCCCGAGGATCTCTCACGCATCTACGTGAAGCCGGATAACGGCGCAACTCTGATCCCGGTGCGGGCCCTTACCAGGTCCGAAACAACGCTAGGTCTTCAATCCGTCAACCATTTGAACCAGTTCACCAGCGTCACCTTCGGCTTTGATACTAAACCGGGCGTGGCTTTGGGAGATGTGACTGCCTTTATTCAGAAGACGGCGGCAGAAACTCTTCCGCCTACCGTGAAAGGAGAACTCCAAGGCGAAGGTCTCGTTCTTCAGCAGCTCTTCGAGGCATTGCCATTTCTGGTTCTGGCCGCGCTCTTCGTTATGTACGTCATCCTGGGCATTCTTTATGAGAGCTACGTCCATCCTATTACGGTGCTCTCCGCTCTCTTTCCCGCAGTAGTCGGTGGCTTGCTCACGCTCTGGCTCTTCCGTTCCACCTTGTCGCTTTACTCAGTGATCGGACTCTTTCTGCTTATGGGGATCGTAAAGAAGAATGGCATCATGATCGTCGACTTCGCGTTGCACCGGTTGGACGAAGGTTACGACCGGCGTTCTGCCATTCACGAAGCCAGCGTCGAACGTTTCCGCCCCATTATCATGACTACGCTGGCCGCCTTGATGGGCGCCGTGCCGCTGGCGCTAGGTTATGGTGCTGATGGATCATCCCGCCGGCCGCTTGGTCTCGTGATCGTAGGCGGACTCATCATCTCCCAGTTGATCACGCTTTACATCACCCCGGTAATTTACCTTGCGCTGGAATCCTTCCAGGAGCGTGTCCTCGACCGAGTGCCTTTTCTGCGCAGCGGCCACATGCACCACGAAACCGACGCTGCCCACCGACCGGCGAAGCCCTTGCAGCCGGCATCCGTCGTGGCACGATAGCTCTTCACGAATATCGCGCTGGGCAAGTATAGGGCGATCGCGCGAGGCAACGGGAACATTCTCTGGTAAAGTCTTCCACGCGCAGTAGAGACGCGCGGAAGTAAGAGAGTGCTCGACTTGGCTCTGTCCTTCGCAGATTCTCGGTCGATGCAATGGATGCGGCAGATGATCTGTCGGCGACAGCAATTCCGGTGGGCGCTTGCGTGTGTCTGTGCGATTCCCCTCGCACCGGCAATCGACGCCCAGGCTCGCAATTACTTCGTGAATCCGGGGGGCGTCGGCGGTGCCTATCCGACGGTGCAAAGCGCGGTGGATGCCGTGGCCGGGCAGACGGAAACCGATCGTGCGAACATTTTCCTCGCTCCGGCGAGGTACGTGGAACGCGTCACAGTAGATAAACCGTTCGTCACGTTCATTGGCCAGGGCCTAGGGCCGGCGGACGTGAACATTTCGTTCAACAGCACGCCAGTCTATTTTCCGGAGTTTTACTTCGGCGCCACTGTTACGATTCAGGGCAACGCGATCGCGTTCATGGCCCGTAACCTGACTTTCGAAAACTCGACTCCGGATCGTAACGTCACTCCAGGTCTTGCGCTCAACTGCGACGCCGATCGCGCGATTTTCGATAACGTGCGACTTCTCGGGTACCAGGACACCTTGTTCGTTTACGGGATGGCCCGGCAGTATTTTCGCGACAGCTTCGTCACCGGCGATGGGGACTTTATTTTCGGGAACGCCACGGCGGTATTCGATCGGTGCGTAATCGAGAGCACCGATGGGGGCTACATTACGGCCGCTAGTACAACCCGGACGACGGCGAACGGCCTGATCTTTCTGGATTGCATCCTGGTGAAAGGGGTGGATCGCAATCCCTTCGTGGACGACGGGACGTCGCCGCCCAATGAGTCGGTGTTTCTGGGCCGGCCCTGGCTTTTGACCGACCCGGAAACAATGGCGAGTGTCATCTATATTCGCGCGCGGATGGGGACGCACATCATTCGCGCCGGCTGGGATCCATGGGCGACCAGCCTCGATCCTTCGGTCAACCGCGATCCGCGCACGCGTTTCTCCGAGTGGGGCAGTATGAATCTTGCCGGCCAGCTTCTGGCGGATTCAAATCACGATGGCACTCCCGATGGCCGTGTCTCGTGGGCGGACCCGATGACCGCCGCGCACGTGGCTAATTATACTCTGCAAAATATCTTCGGGCCGGTGGAATTCTGGAACGCGACGACGCAACCCGAAACGTCCGGAGTCCCCTACACCAGTCAGGGTGAACCGTGGGATCCGAATGAGCAATTGCTCGCGCTGCCGGGCGAGCCCGCGCCAGCGCAAATGCTCAACCTCGCTACACGACTACGCGTGGACGCCGGCGATGGCGTCGGCATCGGCGGCTTCATCATCCAGGGGACTGAGCCGAAGACAGTGGCTCTCCGCGGGATCGGGCCCTCGTTAGGTAGCCTGGATATCGCAGGCGCCTTGGCGGATCCTACCCTGGAATTGCATCAAGACAGCGTTACGCTGGCGACGAACGACAACTGGAAGGTCCGACCAGACGGCAGCAGCCAGCAGGCACAAGTAGAAGTGATTGGCCTGGCGCCCACCGACAACTTCGAGTCGGTTATTGTCACCACCCTCAATCCAGGGACCTACACCGTGATTCTTGCGGGTAAGAATGGAACGAGCGGTGTGGGAGTAGTGGAGATATATGATCTGGCGGAAGGAGCCAATTCGAAGCTGGCTAACATCAGTTCGCGCGGCTTTGTCCAGTTGGGAGACGGTGCCATGATCGGTGGATTTATTGCCGGACCCGACACTCGGGCGACCACCTCTATTCTCCTTCGCGGAATGGGGCCGTCGATTGCAGTCACACCGAATCTCCTAGATCCGACGCTCAGTTTAGTGAACGCGGACGGCGTGATCGTTGACGAGAACGACAACTGGAAGTCCGATTACGAGGCTGCCATCGCAGCTACTGGTCTTGCACCTGGCAACGACGCCGAGTCAGCCATTCTGGTGTTGGCGCTCGTGCCAGGTAATTACACGGCAATCCTGCGCGGCGCTAATAACACGGTAGGCTACGGACTAGTCGAGATTTACCAGCTTCAATAATCCGTTCTCATGTTTGGCCTGTTACTTCAGGCTGCCTTTTTCGACATACCACTTGAGATATTCCGGGACGAGGCGGCCGACCTTCACCAGCGGATCTGTTCCGACCCATTCGCGCGCCTGATCGACCGAATCGGTCTTGAGGATGAACATGCCGCGTACATTGCGGCCCGAATAATCTTCAAACGGGCCAGCCTTGAGTAACTTCCCTTCGTTCGCCAGGAGCTTGATATTTGCGAGGTGAGCTTCTTGCAATTTGTCCAGCTCACCCTTGGCAATCTCCGGAGGCTTGGGAGGGCGCACCAGGGGCACGACGATGAAGGAATCGAACTCCATCGGGGCATTGACGCTGTGAGAAAGTGTTGGTGAAGGTGTGGGTTTCTGGGCGTGGACGCGCGGCGCTGCGATTGAACTGCACGCAAGGAGCACAAGTGAATAAGCGAGATGTCGCATCATGAGCGCTGATCATAGTAGTTGCTGAAAAACGAGAAGCTCCAGGGAGCACCCGAGGGGCGCTACCGAACGAGGGTAACCCGGATCACGCCACCACCGGCGATATACATTCGATAACCTAAGCCGGATTTGACGATGAGCACCGGCGGGGAGTCGATCTTTGGGAAATAAGCGCTGTCCCGTTGTGATTGCGCCCAGCGCTGGCCGTTCTCCAGCGTGAAAGTGGTCCGGCCATTGTAGCCTGTAAAGGGTCCCACGATCTTGCTCTGGATAACTTCTGGCGCCTGAACCTTGTGCTCCTTCACCGCCTTATCGACCGCCTCGGTAGCTACTTTTTCATTGCTCGTAGCGACATAGCTGCGGATGAACTCATCCAGTTTTGCGCGCTCGGCCGGATCGAGCTTCTGTAACCCGGCCGCCTCATAATCCGCCGGAGTCATGGCTTTCTCCACCCCGGGGAAATCAGGATTGGCCGGTTGCGCGGCGTGCAGCGAATCGAATCCGAAACCGGCGGCAAACATCAAAGTGATGAGGTAAATCTTTTTCATAAGCGGAAGGGCACTACTCGACTCAGAGCGGGGCCGAATGTCAAAGGCAAAACCCATTTTGCCTATTCGAGGTTGTAGATTTCGACCAGGCCGATCCCAACGCCGCCATTCTTTCCCGCCAGGATCGCGGTGAACTGCCCCGGCGGCAACGACGTGAAGATGCCCGACTCTTTCGGGTCCTGGGGCGCCAGGCCGTGTGCGGTCAACTCCAACGCCGAGGCCGGATCGTCCGTCCAGTTATCATTCGAGATCAACGTGGTTCCGTTGCCATCGTGCAATTCCAGAGTTGGGTCAGCCAGGAGGTTACTCAAGCCGAATTGGCTCAGCGAAGGTCCAATTCCTCGGACTACCACGTGGGTCTCAGCCGTGATGCCTTCAAGGATGAACCCTCCGATCATGACATTGTCTGCGGTCTGGACAAAACCGCGCGTGCTGACGTTGGCCAACTTCGAATCTGTCGATTGATCGATGTCGTAAGCTTCCACCAGGCCTACTCCGGTGGTCTGGTTTTTCCCAGTCAGGACCGCGGTATAAGCCCCTGGTTGAACGGTAGCGACAATGACGGCCTCTCGATCGTCGGTCGGCTGGAAAGGAGTGCCTCAAACTTGGCTCCGAAATGGACTATCCTTCCAGTTGTCGTTCTGGACAAAGGCGCCGCCAGGTCCATGCAACTCCAGGACCGGATCAAGTAAGACCTGGTCAGCCGGCACACCCACTCCGGTGAGCGATGGCCCCATCCCGCGCAGGAGCAGGGGCTTGGCCGTGTTCCCCGTGATAATAAAGCCACCAATCATGACCTTGTCACCGGTCCCAACCGCCAGCCTGGTCGATATGTTGAGGGCCTGAAGCGGGGAGGGGGCCGGCGTCGGTGTCGGTGTGGGGCTAGGTGTCGCCGTGGCGACCGGTGTGGGAGTTGGGGTTGAAGTAGGAGTAGCCGTAGGTACCGGGGTGGGGGTGGCCGTAGCAGTGGCGGAAGGAGTCGGAGTTGCAGTCGCAGTGGCTGTCGGGGTAGCGCTAGGCGTGGCGGTCGGGGTAGATGTTGGCGTTGCGGTAGGCGAGGCTGT
>Ga0193744_1000058_pt1 | contig 45726 bp, 44 predicted proteins | sample L1a1metaG_FD_143056 | JGI IMG/M metagenome (GOLD analysis project Ga0193744, IMG submission 143056) | Soil microbial communities from a riparian zone of the East river system, Colorado, United States - L1a1 | ecosystem: Environmental > Terrestrial > Soil > Riparian zone | place: USA: East River...
GATTTGCCCGAAGCCGAAACGGAGTTGGTCGGCGGCTATCACACCGAATACGGCTCGATGAAATTCGGCCTCTTCTTCCTCGGCGAATACGTCGCGATGATCACCGGTTCCGCCATCATCGTCACGCTCTTCTTGGGCGGATGGCATTTCCCCGGCATCCCCGACGGCTCCCACGGATGGATCTGGGGGTTGGTGAACATCTTTGTCTTCTTCTCGAAGGTCGCCGTGCTCCTCTTCGTATTTATCTGGGTCCGCTGGACGTTGCCACGCTTTCGTTATGATCAATTGATGCGCCTCGGCTGGGTTTTCTTTTTCGAGATCGCGCTCGTAAACATTTTCATCGCCGCCATCATCATCGCGTACTTTCCTTAATGAAATGGACAGCATTCACGGGATTAACAGGATTGAAATACTCGGAGGCGCCGCGGTAATTCCCTAATCCTCAAAATCCTGTAAATCCTGTCTAATTCTCTTCCCATGGCCATAACCGTTTCACGACCAAAGTTGAATTGGCGCGAGCGGGCGTATCTGCCGGCGATCGTGAGCGGAATGGCGATCACGATAAAGCATTTCAAGAACATGCTCTTCGGCCGCACCAAGGTGACAATGCAGTATCCCGAAGAAAAATGGGACAGCCAGATGCCGGAACATTATCGGGGCGCTCCGGCCCTGGTCCGCGACGAGACCGGCCGCGTCCGTTGCGTTGCCTGCCAGCTCTGCGAATTCATTTGCCCGCCGCGGGCGATCAAGATCATCCCCGGCGAGATTCCGGCCGGCGACCAGTTCGCCAAAGTTGAAAAATTCCCGAACGAATTCGACATCGACATGATCCGCTGCATCTACTGCGGCTTATGTGAAGAAGTTTGCCCCGAGCAGGCGATCTACCTCCGAAAAGATTATGCCATCACCGGCTTCACCCGTGCCGACATGGTGCACAACAAGGAAAAGCTTTTGGAGATCGGCGGCGTCATGCACGGCGTCGTCTTGAAATGGAACGAGAAGAAATGAAACCCGATTGCAGATTTCAGATTTCAGATTTCAGATTGCGCGGTCGCATCCGATTTCAATCTGCCATCTGCAATCTGCAATCTGCAATCCTCTGATGCCGTCCTTCCTTTTTTGGCTCTTCGCGTTCGTCATGCTCGGCTTCGGCGCCGCGGTCGTGATCAACCGCAACCCGATCGCCAGCGCGCTAAGCCTGGTCCTTTGCTTCATGGGTCTCTCGGCGCTGTTCATGTCGCTCGACGCGTTCTTCATCGGGATCATTCAGGTGCTCGTCTATGCCGGCGCCGTCATGGTGCTTTTCCTCTTCATCATCATGCTGCTCGATCTGCGGGCGGAAACGCGGCGCAAAACGAACGTGGTCGCCGTCGTAGGCGGCTCGGCCGTTGCCCTGGCTTTTTTTCTTCAGGTTTATTTTGTTGTGGGACAATTAAGCGCCGCGAAAGAGCCGTTCCCGCCGCTCGGCCCGTCGAAGATGGATGACGTTCGTAATGTCGGGCTTCTTCTTTTCTCGAATTACACTCTGCCGTTCCAGATCATCGGCGTGCTGGTGCTGGTCGCGACCATTGGCGTGATTGTGCTGAGTAAACGCGAGCTTCGTTGACCATGGTAACCCTGGGCCACTATCTCATCGTCAGCGGCTTGCTTTTCACCATCGGATTCGCCGGCGTGCTCTTGCGCCGCAACATCATCATCATCTTCATGTCGCTCGAGCTGATGCTGAACGCGGCCAACCTTTCGCTCGTTGCCTTTTCGCGCTTCCGCCTCGACGCCGCCGGAATGCCAAACTACAACGCGCAAGTTTTTGTCTTTTTCATCATCACGGTGGCGGCCGCGGAAGTCGCAGTCGGTCTTGCCATCATCGTTGCGCTTTATCGCGCGCGACAGACGACGCATGTCGAAGATGTCAGCAGCTTGAAGTTCTGATCGGCCCGAATGAGCAGCGCGTTACCCTGGTATATTTTGCTCCTGCCGTTTTTCGCCGCGGTGGTGATCGTGCTGTTCGCGAAATCCTTCCGCGGCGTCAGCAGCTTCATCTCGGTTGGCGCGGTCCTGGCCAGTTTCGCTGGCAGCTGCGTCGTTTTTGTTACACCGAACACCCGGGCCGTCGAATTGACCTGGCTCGATTTGCGACCCGTTCTCTACGTGCCGCTCGGATTGGTGCTCGACGATCTCAGCAAGACCATGCTCGTGCTCGTGACCGGCATCGGCGCGCTCATCCACATCTACTCGCTCGGTTACATGAAGGACGACGCGGGCAAATCCCGTTACTTCGCCTCGCTCTCTTTTTTCATGTTCTCGATGCTCGGGATCGTTCTCGCGAACAATTTCGTCATGATGTTCATCTTCTGGGAACTGGTGGGCGTAAGTTCCTATTTGCTGATCGGTCATTGGTTTGAACGCGACGCCGCGGCGGAGGCGGCGAAAAAAGCTTTCATCACCAATCGCCTGGGCGACTTCGGATTCATGCTCGGAATCCTGATGGCGTGGACTGCAACCGGAACCGTCGTCTTCCACGACATGTCGCAGCAGCTCGCCCGCATCACCAGCTATCCAGAATACCTCATGGTCGCAGTCCTCCTCATTTTTTGTGGTGCAGTCGGCAAGTCGGCGCAATTCCCCCTTCATGTCTGGTTGCCGGACGCGATGGAAGGTCCGACACCGATCTCCGCGTTGATCCATGCCGCGACCATGGTGGCGGCGGGCGTTTACATGCTGGTGCGCGTGAGCTTTCTCATCCAGGCAGCCCCGCACGCGCTCACGATCATCGCGTGGATCGGAACCATCACTGCGGTCATGGCCGCGCTCATTGCCACGCAGCAAAACGACATCAAGCGGATCCTTGCCTACTCGACTTTGTCCCAGCTCGGTTACATGATCATGGCGGTCGGTCTCGCCTCTGGCGAGGCGGCCATGTTCCATCTCTTCACGCACGCCTTCTTCAAAGCGCTGCTCTTCCTCGGCGCCGGTTCGATTATCGTGATGCTCCATCACGAGCAAAACATCTGGAAGATGGGGGGCCTCGCCGGCCGGTTGGGGATCACGTTTCTCACCTTCATGGTCGGGACGCTCGCGTTGATCGGGTTTCCACCCTTCAGCGGATTTTTCAGCAAGGACGCGATCCTCGCGCTCGCCTACGAAAAGAATCCCGCGATCTTTTGGCTCGCGCTTTTCACGGCTTTCCTCACTGCGTTCTACATGCTGCGATTGGTCGTCGTCGTCTTCTTCGGCAAGCCCCGCAGCGACCAGGCCCGGGCGGGAAGAGAAGCGCCGTGGGTCATGATCGGCCCGCTGATTCTTCTCGCCATTCCGGCGGCTGCATCCGGGTTCGGTTTCGTCGCGAAGCTTTTTCTTCGCCTGCCTGGCGAACACGAAACCGGCTGGCTGGTGCCGGCGCTCGCGCTCGTCGCGACCCTGGCCGGCATAACGCTGGCCATCCTGCTTTACCGGCGGCGCGAAAGCGATCCGGTCGATCTCGCTTTGTTCCGGAAGCGCTTTTACTTCGATGAAATTTACAGCTTCCTCATTGCCGCCACGCAAGGAGTTCTCGCGAGTCTGTCCGCCTTTCTCGACCGCTGGATTTTGGATGCCGGCGTTATTCGCGGGGCGAGCGGCGCGACCTGGGGTTTCGGCTCGCTGCTCAGGCTGCTCCAGGTGGGAAACCTCCAGGCCTATTCGTTCCTCTTCGGCTTGGGAATCGTTGGCCTGATCTACTTCACACTTTTCCGGTGATTCTACTTTTCATCGTCTTCTGTCCGATTGTGGCCGCGCTGGCGATTCTCGTCGGCGCGTCCCCTCGGCGGACCGCGCTCTGGGCCGCCGGGCTCACCCTCGCTGCGACCGCGCTCGCCTATCTCGGCGGCTTCGAAGCCGGCCAGCGCGGTTTCCAATTCGTTTCCTCCTATCCGATCAGCAGCGATTGGCGGATCAACTTCACTCTCGGCATCGATGGCCTGAGCCTGATGATGCTGGTCCTCACCGCGGTCGTGACTTTCACCGCCATCTGGTTCACCGGCAAAATCACGCAGTACGAACACGCCTTCTACGCCTGCCTTCTTTTCATTGCCGGCGGCGCCATGGGAGCATTCGCTTCGCTCGATCTTGTTTTCTTCTACGCCTTTCACGAGCTCGCTTTAATCCCCACATTTCTCCTCATCGGAATCTGGGGCAGCGGAAACCGCCAGGCCGCTGCGTGGAAAATTACGATTTATCTGGCGACGGGCAGTTTCATTCTGCTCCTGGGCTTGATCATGCTCTATCGCAGCGTGCCGGAAGCCGCGCGCAGCTTTGATTTTCGCGCTCTCCAAAAAGTCGCCTCTACCATTCCGGCTGAGGCCCAGAGCAACATTTTTCTGATGTTGCTGATCGGTTTCGGCATTCTCATTTCGCTCTTTCCTTTTCACACCTGGGCGCCTGAAGCGTACGCCTCGGCTCCTGCGCCTGCGGCCATGCTCCATGCGGGCGTGCTCAAGAAATTTGGACTCTACGGCCTGCTGCGTCTCGCGCTTCCTCTGCTGCCTGAGGGCGCGCAACACTGGAGCACGCTTCTCATCGTGCTCCTGCTGGGGAACATCATCTACGTGGGGCTGGTCACGATCGCGCAAAAACGCCTCGATTGGATGCTCGGCTATTCCAGCGTGATGCACATGGGCTACATCTTCCTGGGCATCGCCAGCGGCACTTTGCTTGGAACCGCCGGCGCCGCCGTCCTGATTTTCGCGCACGGGATTTCCATCGCATTGCTTTTCGGCATCGCGGGAGAGATTCGGGAGCGCAGCGGCACGCTGCTGCTCACGGATCTCGGCGGTCTCGGAAAAGTGATGCCGCGGGCTGCGCTTGCCTTCGGCCTGGCTGCGTTCGCTTCCATCGGATTGCCCGGCTTCGCCAATTTCACCGGCGAAGTCATGGTTCTTTTCGGAACTTTCCGCAACGGGGCCAACCCCGATCACTTTACCATTTTCCAAATCGCCACCGTGTTGGCGCTCTGGGGTGTCGTTATCTCGGCCGTCTACATGCTCCGCGCTTACCGGAGCGTTTTCATGGGCGCCCTTCGTGAATCCTGGAGCGGCTTGACCGATCTCCGCCGCGGCTTGCGCGTCCCGATCGGGATTTTGGTCGCGATGTCGCTCTGGTTCGGATTCTTTCCTCAATCTTTCGTCCGGATCGTTTCGCCCACTTTCAAAAGTTATTTCGCCCCGAAGCCATGACGATCGGCGCACCTCTTCTCGAAATTGAAGTGCTGGTCATCGGCCTGTTTGTCCTGTTGATCGAAGCTTTCTTCGAACGGCTCGACAAACGCACCCTGGCTTTCACGGCCATCTTCGGTCTCTCCGCGGTGCTGGCCGCGAGTTTCTTTCTCGTGCCCGCGCCGGTCGAGGTGGCCACGACCGGTTTCTGGAATTTCTACACGGCCGATCCGCTTGCGATCTTCTTCAAACGCTTCGCGCTGGTCACGACCATCCTCGTCCTCGTCATGATGATCGACTACGCGCCCATCGTGCGGGAATCGATCCACGGCACGACGCATCAATCCGGGCTCGGCGAATTTTTCGCGCTGCCGATCTTCACTTGCGTGGGGTTGATGTGGATGGCGTCCGCGATCGACTTCGTCATGATCTTCGTCTCGCTCGAGCTGGTGACGATGTCCTTTTACGTGCTGGTCAGCTTCACTCGTCGGAACCCCGCTACGCTGGAGGCCGGAGTGAAATACCTAATCCTCAGCGCGCTCTCGACCGGTTTCCTGGTCTACGGCATCACCTGGATTTTCGGCGTGACCGGCGAGACAAATCTCGCGCGCGTCGCGGGGGCTCTGGCCAATCCTGCGATCGAGACCGGCCCCGCTCTGTTCGGCATGGTCCTGGTGCTGGTCGGGCTCGGATTCAAGATCGCAGCCGTGCCGTTTCAGATGTGGGTGCCGGATGTCTATCAGGGCGCTCCGACCCCGGTGACCGCGTTTCTATCCGTCGGGTCGAAAGCGGCTGGATTTGTCGTCCTTCTCCGCGTGCTCCAACCGTTTTTCATGCTGCCCCAGATGGAACGTTTGCTCACCGCCATCGCGCTGCTCACCCTCATCTACGGCAACCTGGCGGCGCTTCCGCAAAGCAATTTGAAACGCCTGCTCGCTTACTCGAGCATCGCTCACGCAGGCTATCTGCTCATTGGCGTCGTCTCGCTCGCCGGAGAAGCGGTCTCGTTTTATCTCGTCGCTTATCTCCTTATGACGCTGCTGAGTTTCGCAGTCCTCATCGTGGTCGCCAAACAAACCGGGGAAAACATCGAGGATTTCAATGGCTTGTCCAAACGCTCGCCCTTTCTTTCGTTCGCCATGCTGATCGCGATGTCGTCGCTCGCCGGTGTCCCGTTCACCGCCGGCTTTCTAGGCAAGTTCTTTATCTTCGATGCCGCCATACGCCATCACCAGACCGCACTCGTGGTGGTCGGTGTGATCACGGTTGCGTGCGGATTTTACTATTACCTCAAAGTCGTGCGCGCGATGTACTGGGAAGGTCCTGTGAGCGACAGCGCAATTTCGTTGAGTGGGTTGTCGCGAATGACCATGGCCGCGATGATCGCCGGAATTATTTTTCTCGGCGTTTATCCGCAGCCGGTCTTGAACGCACTGCACCCACCCCGCGAGGCCCTTCCCATCACGGCCTCGGCCAGCCATTAATACTAAGAAATTGCACCGCGGATGGCGCTGATTTCACGGATTCAGAAGTAGCATTTCCTGGCAGAGCATCCGACTCATCCCCGAAAGCTTTCGGGGTCAAATTTTCTCAATCGCTCAGCTCGACGTTCCAGTAGGCCAGATCGACGAAGTGCCGCCAGCTCTCGTGGTGCGCGGCCGTGAAGGTCACATGGACAAAAGGCCGCCACTTCGGACGCTTCGGTCTGCGAATCAGCGTCATGTGCGCTTCGTGCGCGAGCCGATTTCCCTTTCGCGTATTACACCCGATGCAGGAGCAAACGACGTTTTCCCACGTGGTCAGCCCGCCTTTGTCGCGTGGCAAAACGTGATCGAGATTCAGCTCGGTCCGATCGAAAACACCGCCGCAATACTGGCAGGTATTCTTGTCCCGCTCGAACACGTTATGCCGGGTAAACTTCACTTCCTTCTTCGGCAGCCGATCGAACAGCAGAAGCACAATTACTCGCGGCACCCGGATCTTCCACGAGATGGTCGTGACGACCTCATGGTCCGGCGCGGTCGCGGAAAAATCACGCCAGCTGGCGAAATCGTGCGTCAGGAAATTATTGGCTGGGTCCGACGAGACGACCTGCGCGTGCCCCTGATAGAGAAGAGTAAAAGCACGCCGGGCCGAACAGATGTTGACCGCCTGCCACAGGCGGTTCAGCACCAGCACCTGACTGTTTAGTAACGTGTGCACGTCGGCGTAAATTGCGGCGACGGTATCACCCGCGATTTTTCCTGTCAATGCGTGCGTGGCCAGGGGGCTTGATAACAGTGTCATCCCGAGCGGAGCAAGGCGAAGTCGAGGGACCGTATTGAAACTGCCAGGTAGCGCCACGGGATCCCTCGACTTCGCTCGGGATGACAGCTCTCGCAGGCGCCCGCGAAGCAACTAGGGCCTGGCGTTTCTGCCTCCGTGTTTGCTCTTCACAAAATCTCCGGGCGCTCGCTTCTGATCGTTAGGCGCGGAACCGGCCGCGTTCCCAAGGCCTTTCTCTTCCGGCGGCAGGAATTCCTTGAAGCGGTTCTTGTCGATTGCTTTCATGAAAGCTTCATGAGGCGAAACCAAGGCTTGCTGGAGTAAGGCGTAAATCGCGTCGTCCATGAATTGCATCCCCTGCCCTTTCCCGGCCACAATCACGTCCTGTAATTTTTGCGTTGCGCCTTCGCGAAGAATCGCTGAGACCGCCGGGCTCGCGACCAGAATCTCGTGCACCGCGAGCCGCCCCGAACCGTCCGCCTTCTTCAGGAGCAACTGGGCCAGGACACCGCGCAACGAATTCGCGAGCATCGTCCGCGCCTGCGGCTGTTTCTCCGCGGGAAAGACATCGACCATGCGGTCGATCGTCTTGCGCGCATTGTTGGTGTGCAGCGTCCCGAACACCAGCAGACCCGTCTCCGCAGCCGTGAGCGCGAGCGAGATTGTTTCCAGATCGCGCATCTCGCCCACGAGCACGATGTCCGCATCCTCGCGCAACGCCGCCTTGAGCGCGTCGGGAAACGAGGCGGAATCAACCGGCACTTCCCTTTGCGTGATAATGCTGCGCTTGTGCTGATGCACGAATTCGATCGGCTCCTCGATCGTGACGATGTGCCGTGCCAGGTTTTCGTTTATGTAATCGATCAACGCCGCCAGCGTAGTGGACTTACCCGAGCCAGTCGGCCCGGTCACCAGCACCAAACCACCGCGCAAATGTCCGAACCGTTTGACCACGGGCGGGATCCCAAGTTGATCGAGGCTGGCGATCTCAGTCGGGATCAGCCGAAAGACCGCACCATAGCCATTCGCTTGCTTCAAGAAGTTGCAGCGAAAGCGGGACTGTTGATCCATTTCGTAGGCAAAATCGAGATCACCTTGCTCTTCGAAATCTTCCCACCTCTGCTCTCCGCACATTTCGCTTAGCATTTTCGCGGCTTCCGCGCGGGTGACAGACTCGTCGCGGATCGGCATCATCTCGCCGTGCCGGCGCATCTTCGGCGGCTGGCCCTCGCCGATGTGCAAATCGGACGCGCCCTCGGCGACAATCACGGCTAGAAATTGGTCGATATAAGGCATTTTTAACCGCGGATTACTCGGATGGCTCGGATGGCGAATTAGGATTGGAGATCAGGGACATCCGAACTGGCCTCTTTTCGTTGCCGCACGACGCGCTTCCAATCGAGGCGAGCGTTCTTGAAGTTGAGGAGCAGCGCAAGTTCCAACCCCGTGATGTTTAGGTACCCAATCACTTGGGCAACGTGCGTCTCGTTAAAGGTAGTCACGACTTTCGGATCCACGATCACCGAGCCATCAACAATTAAATCGGGGATGAGATTGCCGATCAATTCGGCCCGATAAAAAACGGGGAATGACTTTTGCACTGCGACCTCATGGCCTCGTCGGCGCAACTCGATCACCATCGCGCGTTCGTAGACTTCATCGAGCCCCGGATTTAGCTCGTTAAGAACCTCCATCGCGATTCCGATAATCGCCCCGCTTAATTGCTCATGAATTATCTTCCCCATCCGAGTCATCCCCGAAAGCATTCGGGGCTAAATCATTTCTTCTGTTCCATCGCCTGCTTTTGCTCCGCGCGCGCATCCACCTCATCGCGGCTGATCGCGCCCCGCTCGTAGAGCGCCATCAACGCATCGTCCATTAACTGCATGCCTTGTTTCTTTCCGGTCTGGATGATCCCCGGGAGCATGTAGGTTTTCGCTTCGCGAATCACATTCGCAACAGCCGGCGTGTTCGTGAGCGTCTCGAGCGCCAGCACGCGCGATGCGCCGTCGGCAGCCGGGACCAATTGCTGGCTGATGATGCCGCGCAATGACCCGCTCACCATGATGCGGATCTGTTCCTGTTGATCGACCGGAAAGACGTCGAGCACCCGATCGAGCGTGCGTGACGCATTGCCTGTGTGGAGCGTGCCCAAAACCAGATGCCCCGTTTCCGCGGCGGTGATCGCGAGGGAGATCGTCTCCAGATCACGCATCTCGCCCACCATGATCACGTCCGGATCTTCCCGCAGCGCAGCGCGCAAGGCCGCACTGAAGGAGCGGGTGTGGGTGCGGACCTCGCGTTGCGTGATGTGGCACCCCTTCGATTTGAAAACGTATTCGATCGGATCCTCCAGGGTGATGATGTGCTCGTGCCGCTCGAGGTTCACCTGCTCCACCAACGCCGCCAGCGTAGTGGACTTGCCACTGCCCACCGCGCCGGTCACGAGAATGAGCCCGTTTTGATAGCGGGTCAGCAATTTCAAACTTTCGGGCAACGCCAGCTCGTCCATCGTCCGCACCTGCGTGTTGATGATGCGGAAAACGAGATCGAGCCCGAGTCGCTGACGAACAATGCTGGTCCGAAAGCGGCCGAAGTGGTTCGCGTAGGCGAAGTCCGCGTCGCCGCGTTCGCTCAGCCGGAGCTTCTGCGCCTCGGTGAGAAAACCATCAGCCAAGGCTGTGGTCTGGTCTCGCGTCAGTTTTGGAGCGTCGGCCCAAATCGGCTGAAGGGTGCCGTGCAGGCGCCAGATCGGCGGCGCGTTTACGCCCAGATGAATATCGGACGCACCTTCACGCTGGCCAATGGCCAGGTATTCGTCCACATGCTGCCTCGGGTGCGACCTCGGCGCGCCGGGAGGTTCCGTAAATTGTGCGGTCACTGGGGGGAGCCCAATCATTAGGCGCCCAGACCCGCCGCGTAAAACCTAAAGTGAGATCAGCGCTTCCCGCCCATTCCGGCGCCGGCCGCGTAACCGCCCATTTTCTTCGCGGCGAAACTCATGACGGCCGGCTTGAGCAGAGTGGCCGCGAGTCTCAACGCACCGACGGCCAGGCCCGCGCCTAGAATCCCTTTCTTCTGCTCTTCGCCTTTTCCTTTGCCGTTCGTCTTTGCCTTCGCATAAACCTTCTTCGTCCGCGCCGGCATGACCGCGAAGATCACGCCGACAACGATGGCGGCAGTAATCCAGACCACGGTCTGGCGTTGGAATGACTTCCGGAACTTGAGGGGAAAATCCAACTCGTAGCGTAGTCCGCTCAAATCGCGCGCCAGCCGGTCACGCGAATGGGCGACTTCCTGTCTTAGTTCGTGGAGAGACTTTTCTTGTCCAGGGTCTTTAGCCATTCGCGATCTTTCTTCAATTCCAGCGCCGTCGCTTTAAACATCGGTTGTTTCATCCGGCTGCGGGCGATCAGGAGGCAGGCCACCGCCAGGACGAAATGTAAGCCTGCCGCGCCCAGCGTGATCCAAATCCACGAGACGTGAAGCGCGTGCGCGATACCGGCGATCACGCTCGCAATTAGGAAGACGTATCCGAAGAGCGCGAGGACTGCCGCGCCGATGAGACAGGCCAGCAACACCAAAACATGCACGAGCGCTGTCTTGGACTCCTTCGCGAAGAGACCAATCCGGCTCTCCAGGAAACCTGCCAGGCCGTTGACCAGCGCGAGCAGGTTATGGAGCAAGCCGGCGTGTCCCGCGGGATTGCGGAACCGCATCGTGTCGCCAGCCATTCGGCCCAATCGTTAGCGGCGGAAAATCAGCCCGAGAACGAATCCAATTCCGAGCGCGGTAAAGACCGCCTTGGTTGGATTTTCCCGCACGTATTGCTCGCCGTCTTCCTGCAGAGTGCGAGCGCGATCGCGCGCGTCCACCCAGGCCTGCTCGGCTTTGTCGCGGTATTCTCCCGCCATCGCGCCGGCGGCGGACTTCAAGTCTCCAGCCATCACGCCCGCGGCGGACTTCAAATCTTCCGCGGCTTTGCGCACGTGGGTCTTGCTGCTCTCGAATTTTGCCTCGGCGGCGGGGGGTATGGCGCCACTGTCCTGCGTCGTAGTTTTATTTTCTTCAGCCATGATATTATCCTGTCGTTTCTTTTTAGGTCGTTTGCTTCGCTGCGTTTTTTTCACTGCACGCATGCGTAATGATAAGTCCTCTCAGCAGAAACGAAACTCGCGTCTTAAATGCGCTTACCGTTTTTGCGTTTTTAGCCGTTCACGCTTCGGCGAGTCCGATCATTTCTCCCGAAAAATGATGCGCGCCTTGGTCAGATCGTAGGGCGAAAGCTCCACTTCCACTTTATCGCCCGGGACGATGCGAATGAAATGCTTGCGCATTTTCCCCGAGATATGCGCCAGAACGTTTCGCTGACCTGGCAGATCCACGCGAAACATCGTGCCCGGCAACACCTGGGTCACCGTTCCTTCCGTCACGATCTGCTCTTCTTTCGGCATCGCGGCAAGATACGCACTACCTCACCCCTCTCAACTGCCGGTCGCTTCATGCGTCCTTCCGTTCTCTTTCTGCGCTTGCTCCTGATCTCGATCTTAACGTGATTCAAAGAGTGGCTCGACGAGAATGAAGATCAGGAGCAGGACTCCAAGCGTCAGCGATCGACCTTCCTGGCCAAAGCAGAGTATCTCTTTGCCCGGTCGAGGCATTCCCCTCCCCGCTGCTGAAACTCAGGCCCATCTAGAACTTCCTTCTTCGCCGGATCCAGCCACCGGATCAAGACGCCATCGGCAAAGTAGAAGCGTTCTTCGGTCTTGCTTTTCACGATCCCGGAGAGCGGCTTGTTATAGTGGGATTCGGCTCGCAAGACGAAAATCGGGCGCTCGTTCCAAAAATAGTATTCCTCAATCGCCTGACCAGTCTCACCGTAGAATTTCGCGATGAGCTTCCGCAAAGACTGGCCCGAGAAGTAGGCCGTCAGCTCCCCCCCTTCAGTAGATTCGCCCGGAAGATCGCTTTTGACCTCCGTACAACGCTTCAAGTCTGTTTCTATTTCTTCGTAATGAGCCCGGACGGTCTTGACCTTTTCTTCCACGGTCGAATCCGCCGCCCGGACCTGCGTCACCCCAAGGACAGCGCCAGAGACCAGGCCAACGATCGCCGGATGAAATCGAACCAGGTTAAGAAGGTTCATTTTCATAATGAGGTTCGGATGCGTGAAGCATCTTTCCTCTAACGTGCAAAGTCCTCCAACGAAATCGCTGGCAGGTAAAGGCCATGCTCTTCCCGTTTCCACCAGGCGCCAGTGGCACGGTGTTCGGCCAGCGAGGTAAAGTGATAAACGTAAAGCGTGCTGCGAATGTAGCGGGGCGGCTCATTCGGGAAAGGATTCCGCGCCAGCAGCCGGGTCACTTCGGGCCTGTTCTCGAGCAAACATTTTATCAGCCTGACGAACCACGGATTGTGCCGATAATTCCCGAGCGCGGCGAACCACATTTGCCAATCAAGCCGCGGCTGATGCGGCGCCGCCCAATGCGGGGGCTGGTTCAGATCTCCGGGTTTCCACCGGAATTCGTAAGGCCGCCAGTCGATGCCTTCGGCGCTGCCTTCGAGGATAATCTCCGGCCGCTCTTTCGTCATGACGCGGAACAAGCCGTAGCCGTTGACGATTCGAAAGGGCGCGACGTAATCGTGAAGTGCCACGATGGACCTCGGCCAGGTGGCCTCTGGCTTGAACGCGCTGAAAATCAGCGCGGCGTTGAGCGGTAGCGTGACGACGAGCGCGCTGAGCTCGACGATCCGGCGACCATTGACCCACATGGTAGGGCGAGACTCTGTCGAGCCGAGGGTTCCAGTCGATGGCGCCGGATGGGATGGCTCGACGGAGTCTCGCCCTACCAAGGAGCGTTTGCGGGTCCAGATCGTATCATCGATCAAGAGCAGGCAGAGAGCGACCGTCAGCAGATTGAAGAAGCAATAGTTGCCGGTCAACGCGATCAAGACCTGGAGCAGGATTAGCAGCGCGCACGCGACGTGTCGGAGTCGGCGTGGCGCCCAGATGAAGAACGGCACCACGCTTTCCACGAAAAGGACAAAGAAGGTGGAAAATTTTCGGAGCCACTCCGGACTTTGATGTGCCCACCAACCGATGATCGTCGGCAGCGGTTGGGTCTCGTAGTGAAAATCGAGCGCGGTCAGATTCCACCACGATTCATCGCCGCTGGTCAATTTCACCACGCCCGACATCAGCATCAGCTTGAAGAGAAGCAGCTTCAGCAGGAAGTGCCCGATGCGAGAGACAGGAGTGTCGCGATCCTGGGTGATTCGCCAGTGAACCGGGGCGAAGAAGATCGCGAGAAAACCGGCCTCCAGGAGCAGGATGTCCCATTGAAAACTGAAGAAGGTCTGGCCCGCGATCGTGAGCGATAGATAAAAAACGAAAAGCAGAATCAGCGCGACGACCGGGACGAAACCGGCCATGAGCAAGATCGAAATGACCGTGCCGGCGCCACAAAGGAAATGCAGGAAGGCATCGCTCGAGTTGAGCCAGCACAAGGTCGGCAGGAGGAACGCAGCGCTGCCGCCGATTCGATCGTGCACCGCCGGCAGGTATTCCGCCACGGGCGAGATTCCGCGTGAACTGATCAACCCATCCACCTGGGCCCAGAGCGAGAGAAACGCGATCAGGTAAACGCAGCCGAGCGAGCGCAAAAACCAACGGCGCGACTCGAAGTACGTTGGCTGGCGGACGTCCCCGCCCCAGAGCAGGCGCGTGAAGAACGAGGCCGTCATGCGATTCCGAGCGACTACGCGGTAAGCGATTTCGGTAACAACAGCGAACCCCGGGACATGCTCGTAACACCAGATCAGCCACGCGCGGCTGCGCTTCTGGCCTAACGAGCGGAAGACCGCCTCCGCTCCGCTGAAAACCTTTCCATCGGTTTCGATGAACTGAAGGGAGCGATCGAAAGCCTCCTGCGGAATTTCCGGAAAACGCCGGGCCGCTTCCTGCGAGGGAGCGTACTCGACGGCTCCGCCAGTAAGCTCGCGCCAGCGTTCGATCCAGCGTCGGCAGAAATGGCAATCGCCATCGAAGATGAGAAGCGGCTTGGGGGGTGCGTCGCGGACAGAGAGATGGGGCGCGGGAAGCACAACGTCCAACGTCCAACGTCCAACGTTCAACGTCCAACTCCGAAAATCTTCGCGAGCAAGCGCCAAAGCGGCTGTAGCCGCGCCGCTTGTCAGCGCGATCTGTTTTGGGAACGCCGCGACAGAGCGCGGAGGCTACAGGTCAAACTCCGCCCAGACCGGCGCGTGATCGGACGTCTCCTTGCCCTTGCGCATCTCGCGATCGATTCCGCCCGCGATGCAGCGCGCCGCCAGTGCTTCGTTCGCGAGAATCGCGTCGATGCGCAGTCCCCGGTTTTTCGGGAAGGCAAGCATGCGATAATCCCACCAACTGAAAAGGCCGGTCTCGGGATGGTGGATCCGCAGCGTGTCGACCAAAGCGGAGCCGCATAATTGCTCGAAAGCGGCGCGCTCTCCCTCCGAGCACATGATGGCGCCGCGCCATAACTCCGGGTCGTAAACATCTTCATCTTTCGGCGCGACATTGAAATCGCCGCACACCGCCAGGTGCTGTGCGCCACTTTCCTTTTCCCGCAGGCATTTCTGAAGGCGCCCGTACCATTTCAACTTGTACTCGTAAGCGGGCGAACCAACCGCCTGCCCGTTCGGCGCATAAATGGAATAGACCCGCACCGTCCCGACCGTCGCAGCAATGACGCGCGCCTGCGGATCCTCTTCTTCATCACAGAGCGAAGGCTGAACGTCTTGCATTGGAGTGCGAGAAAGGATGGCGACACCGTTATAAGATTTCTGACCGTGAAACGCGGAGTGATATCCGGCCGCCCGCAAAGCCAGCTCGGGAAATTGTTCATCGGTGCATTTCGTTTCCTGCAAACAAACGATATCAGGCTGATCTTGCGCCAGCCAGGCAAGGAGTCGCTCCTGCCGTTTGCGGAGCGAGTTGATATTCCAAGAGACGATCTTCATTCGAAATGTGAATTAGTGACAGTGATCGGTGAATGGGTGACCCCTATTCACCAGTCGATTCACTTATCACAACTCCATCTCCACCCCGGGCGCCGGCACGATCACTTCCGATCCCGGCAACTCCGCCGCCAGCGTCGCGCGAGTCCATTCCACGGCGGGCACGTCCCCGTGCACGAGGACGATTTTTTTCGGGGCGAGCTGCTTCACATATCGGACGATGGATTCGCGCGAGGCATGTGCGCTGAATTGGAATTCCTCGATCTGGCAACGCAAAGGCTGTGCCGGCTCGTCGGGGTCGAGCGAGAGCAGGTCACCAGGCAGAGCCGTTTTCAGAATTCCCGCGGGCGAGGCCGGATCGGCGTAGCCGACAAAAAAGATCGAGTGCTGCGGATTTTCCAGGACGCGGCGCGCGAAGATATTTGAAAGCGTTTTCGGAGTCATCATCCCGCTGGAGAGCGCGTAGATTCTTCCCGGACGCGGCGGCGATTCGTGAATGTTCTGGGCGTTGAGGACGAAGGGCTCGACCTCCTCGAGTAATTGCAAACGGGGCAGCAGCCGACGCGTGGTCAGGGCGCGTCGATCGTAAACCTCCGTCATCTTCGTGCTCAAGCCGCCGATGTAGATCGGAAATTCGCCCAGCAATTTCTCCCGCCGGAATTTGTAGAACATGGCCAGCGCTTCCTGCGTTTTGCCCAGGGCAAATACCGGCATCAAAATGCAGCCACCGCGCTTGAAGGCGCGGTCGATCGCGGTGGCCAGACGAAGCTCCTCGGCTGCGCGAGTGAAGCCATCCGGCAACGGGCTGTCGCCCCGCGTGGTCTCGATGATCAGAACATCGACGCCAGACTCCGGAAAAACTGCGCCTTTCGTTATCGTCTGGTCGTCGAAATTGACATCGCCGCTGTAGAAAATCGTGCGCCCTTCCGCACGCAGGATGACACCCGCGGCTCCAAGGACATGCCCCGCCTCCACAAACTCAACCGTGAGGCCGTCTTGCTCGCGCGGCCTGGCCCGTTCGCCGGCGAGGGTGAAGGGCTGCCGCCACGGACACGATCGCCAGCGATCCGTCGCGCGATCGGTTTCACGATGGGTGTAGAGCGGATACATCGAGGCGCCGATCTCCTCGCGTTGCCGCGTCATCACGTTGACCGAATTATGCAGGAGCAAATTCCCAATCTCCGCGGTCGCCTCCGTCATAAAGATGCGCGCCTCCGGCTGGCGCCGCATCAGGACAGGCAAAGTGCCGATGTGATCGAGGTGCGAATGCGAGATCACAATCCCATCGAGCACCCGATCGGCCAGGACGCGAAAGTTCGGCAAGGCCGCTTCACCTTCCTCCTTCGGATGCATGCCGCAGTCCAGCACGAGCCGCTGGCCCGCAGCCTCGAAGTAATAACTGTTCGCGCCGATCTCTGTGCGACGCGTGAGATTAATGAACTTCAAAGATTGAAGAAATGCCGCTCCCGCCTAACAAGAGCAAGCCGCAATTTTAATCGTGAAGCTTATTCGCCACGCTGAAACGGAGGGGTGATTCTAGGTAAATCGGCCGTTGGGTAGCAGTACCGCCGAAGGGTCGTCAGGAAACGGAAGGAAGGGCGAGGCTCCCGCCGAGCCGCGGGCGATGAATAGTCTACAAGGCGGCGGCTCAGCAGGAGCTTCGCCCTCCCCAATGCGGGAAGAGCTTTGCTAAAGCACTTCCTCGAAGATTCGCATCCAGTTTCCGAATAGAATTTTCGCGATTTGCTCGTCAGCGAATCCGCGTTCGATCAGTTTCCGCGTCAGATTCCGCGCATGCGAGTGGTTCGTCAGGTCGGGAATGAAATAGGGTCTGGTCATCTTCGCGGCCAGCGCCTGCCTCTCCGACTCCGGCCACTGGCGATAAAGAAACTCGAAAAAATCGAACCCGATCCCCACTCCATCAATTCCAATCAGGCCGGCGACATGCTCGATGTGATCGACGTACCGGCCGAGCGTTGCATCCTCCTGGCGCGGACCCACCAGCACGGCGTTGATCCCAATGACCCCGCGCCGCTCTCCCACCATCTTGATTTGCTCGTCACTGATGTTGCGCTCGAGGTCGTGATAACGCCGCGCATTGGTATGCGAGACGACCAGCGGCTTGGTCGTGACCGAAAAAATCTCATCGAAACCCGCGGGATTGATATGGGCGAGATCGATCATGATGCCGAGCGCTTCACAGGCTTGCAGTAAATCGCGTCCGAAGCCGGTCAAACCGTCGGGCGACGAGCCGCTCCCCGCGAACACTCCACCCGAACCGGCGGCGTTAGACCGGACGTGAGTGAGGCCAATCGAGCGCACCCCCAAATCAAAAAACACCTGGAGAAGATTTGGATCCGCTCCGAGCGGTTCCACGCCTTCCATGGTGATGAGCAACGCGATCTTGCCGGCCTGGCGTGCGCGCAGGATCTCCTGGTAGCTTTTGCAAATCTCGAACCGATCGGACCGGGCCACCTCGGCCTCGAGCCGCCCGATCTGATCCGCTGCCACTCGGAAGGCTTCGGGCAGATAGCGGTCTTCCAGGTAAATGGCTACACCGAGGACGCCGATGTCACCGGCTTCGAATTCCGGCAGAAATTCCGTCGCTAGGACATTCTCGCGGTCGCGCTTTTCATACAAATCCATCAGCAGATCGAAGTGCAGATCGACCAGTCCGCGCGAATGCAGCCGATCGATTCGTTTTTCGATTTGGCTTCCCGCTTCCGTCATCATCAGGCCACAGGAGGCGGAATCGTCGTGGTCTTGGGCGGGTTCGCGTGAGGACGGTGCGTCGCTACGGCGATCAAGACCAGCAACCAGAGCGCGCCGAGCGGCAGGACGCCTGGCAGCCAGAGCAGCCAGCGCGAAACAATGGCCAAAGCGATCAGGCAATACGCCGCGGTGAATGCAATCGCGCCCAGGACGAGATCGACCCGGGAAATATTCCGCAAGAGCCCGATGACGGCCGTTGCTATGGCAAGGAGCACGCAATCAAAAACCCAACTGACCCTATGGACGTAAGCATTGGTTTGAATCGTGGCCAGCGTCGCCGCAAAAACATCCGGCGGTGAAAGAGGATTCGCCGGCGTGCGCGCCAGCACGATCCGGTCGCGCATGGAATCGAAGCTGTTCTTTCCCGCATCCTGCTGCTGTGCGGCCAGGAGAAGCTCGTTCATGGTTAGACGCTGCGCCTTTTTGCCTGCGTTGGGAGAAATCAGGACGGTGCCATCCGCGCGAATCGGGATCTTGCGTCCTTCGGGCAGCGAGATGGACGAACCAAGGTCGATCGTCACTTCACCGGGCGTTACGCGCAGCCACAGCAGAATCGCTTCCAGCGCGAAAGAGGGAATCACTTCGCCGCGATACCGAAAAAGAAGCGGGACATGGATTCGGTCCGCGATTTCCTCGGGGAGATTGATGAAACCGGCGGTCCCGATCAGACGTATTTCCTCCCCGGGTTGCCGTCCAATTCCAGAAAACTCGATCAGATCGCCCCGCTTTCCTGTCACCTGGGTGAAGCCCTGAATCTCGGGTCCCGGCGCGTCCGGATCCGGCGTCGCGGTCAACTCGGCGGCGAGGAGCAGTTTGGGCACGCGCATCGCCTGATCGATGAAGACCTGTTCCTGGTCCTTCTCGCGCTCGCGCCATTTCAAAATGTTTTCGAAGGCCACGACGGTGGGCTGAAATTCGAGCACCGACTGGAGGAAAAGGGCGAACTCCAGAGGCGAAATTACACTGCCGCCCGAGTGAGGCGAAGTCTCGGCCGAATCGTCGGGCGGCTTTCGCTCCATGGCTGCATCACGACCAATCTCCACCACCGTCAACGGCGCCGCCGGGCCGTGCGGGTCTGAATTTTTCAGAAGCCATTTCAAGAAAAAATCTTCCGATTGCTCGAGCCGTGGCTCGCGCAGAAAAAGCACGCCGAGCAACAGGACCACAAGCATGAGCCAGACGGTAGGTCGCTGCATTGCGGCAGAAGTGAAGAGGGAAAAGCACCCAGTGACAAGTGGCAACTGTTGGAGCCGATCTGTAGCCGCCGCCCTGTGGGCAGCGCCGTTTTGCGTGCACGCCGCGATGTCACGCTTCGCGCGGCGAAGCGGCTACACTACCTGCTCAACTCGAGCATGCGCAGGATCGGCGCTTCGGCTCGTTTCCGCAGCGGCTCGGGCAAGGTGATCTCCGGCGTCATGTTCAGGAGCGCGGAATGCGCCTTCTCGAGAGTATTCATTTTCATGAACCGGCACTCGGCACACGCGCAACGCTCCGTCGGGCCCGGAATGAATTTCTTACCGGGAATTTCCTTATGCAATCGATGCAGCATTCCGGCTTCGGTCACGACGATGATCTCGCGCGCGGGCGATTCCCGGCAAAACGAAACCATCTTTTCTGTCGAACAAACTTCGTCCGCCAGCAGTCGCACCGCATAAGGACATTCCGGATGTGCCACCACGGGCGCGTCCGGATATTCTTCCCGGATTCGGCCGATGCTGCGCGCGGTGAACTCAATGTGCACGTAACAGTTTCCCTGCCACAGGTCCATCGGACGTCCGGTCCGCTCGATTACCCAGGCGCCGAGATTTTGATCGGGCACAAAGAGAATGTTTCGATCGGCCGGCGCGCTTCGCACAATTTTTTCCGCATTGCCGCTGGTGCAGATCACATCGGAAAGCGCCTTCACGCCTGCGCTGCAATTGATGTAGGCGATGACGTAATAATTTTTGCCGGCGTGGTCGTCGAGATACGCTTTCAACTTCTCCGGCGGACACGATTCCGAGAGCGAACAGCCGGCGTCCAGATCGGGAAGCAGAACCCGCTTGCCGGGGTTGATGATTTTCGCGGTCTCAGCCATGAAGTGGACTCCGCAAAAAAGAATCACTTCGGCGTCAGTCTTCGCGGCTTGATAGCTCAGGCCTAACGAGTCGCCCACGTAATCGGCGATGTCCTGGAGCTCGGGCACCTGATAGTTGTGCGCCAGGATTACCGCGTTGCGATCGCGCTTTAGCTCGACGATCTCTTCCGCCAGATCGAGACCGAAGTTTACACCGCTGCTTACCATCGGCTAATATCGTCGGATTAAACCTGATTTACAAACATCCGCCCCACCCTACCGCCTCGGTTTCATTGGCGCGGGAAAACTGGCCGGGTCGGTTATCCGCGGATTGGTCAGAGCAAAATTCTGTTCGCCGGGAGAAATCATCGCAGGCGAGCCAAACGATGAATTGCGCCGCGCTGTCCAAACTGAAACGGGGATCGACGTCACGGCCGATAATCTGGAAGTCGCGCGCTCCGCGGAGACGATTCTGATTGGCGTAAAGCCCGGCGTTGTCTTGTCGGTGATCCGGGAGATCGCTCCGGTCATCGAAGGCAAGCTGGTCATTTCTCTCGCGGCGGGCGTCCGCGTCACGAACATGGAATCGATGTCGAAGGCGCGTCTGATGCGCGCGATGACGAACACTCCTACGGCGATTCTTCGCGGCGCGACAGCGGTCGCTCACGGCGCCCGCACCACCCCGGACGATTTGGCGCGCGCCCGGACGATCTTCGATGCGGTGGGCGCCACCGTTGAAGTCAATGAAGACCAAATTGATGCGGTCACCGCGCTCGCGGGGAGTGGTCCGGCCTTCGTCTACACCGTGATCGAAGCGCTCGCGGAGGGCGGAGTGAAAACGGGATTGCCGCCGGAAGTCGCGGCGGTGCTTGCCACCCACACTGCTCTCGGGGCGGCGCAGTTGGCCGCGGAAACCGGCAAGTCACCGGAAGAACTGCGACGGATGGTCGTGACGCCTGGCGGCACGACCGCGGCCGGCCTTGCGGCCATGGAGAAGTTCAAAACATCCGACGGTTTGATCGCCGCCGTCGAAGCCGCAACCAACCGCGGCCGGGAAATGGCGAAAGAGAACAAGTAGGAGCAATTCAACGGAACGCCTGGGTAGCGCACGCGTCTCGCGTGTCTGGGAATGGCGTCCCGCCATTCCGAACTTTAGTCAAGGTCAGGTGCGCTGGTTAATCGGGCTTACGAATACTGCTGCGGACGAGGAAGTTCGTTTCGGCGAGACGCCGAAACCAACACGCGAGACGCGTGCGCTACCCGGGCGTCCCGTCTCGGGCGATTGAGGTCAATCAATTCGACCTAAGGCCTTCCGCATCACATCGAGCGGGGCCTCACGATCAAACCAAATTTCAAAGGCGAGCGCGCCTTGATGCAGCAACATCGACAAACCGTTCACGCCCCGCGCGCCGGCTTCCATTGCTGCGGAAACTAATGGCGTTCGGTCGCGGGAGTAGACCGTGTCGTAAATCATCAAATGCGGCGCGAGCAATCGCGCCGGGATGGGCGATGGGTCCGCGCGATTCAACCCGAGCGAGGTCGCGTTCACTACCAGATCGATATTCGCGATTTGAAATCGAAAAGCGCTCTCTTCCCATGGAATCGCTTGCAAGCGCGGCCCTGGGCCAAACACTCTTGGGCCGGCGAAGAAGTCGCGTAATTCCTTCGCCAGTTGTTCGGCCTTATCGGCCGTGCGGTTGGCGATGACAAGACGCTCGCAATTTTCTTTCGCGCATTGCAACGCAATCGCTCGCGCGGCGCCGCCCGCCCCGAGAACCATCACGCGGAGGTCACGAAGATCGACCGAGAATTCCTCCCGGATCGCGCGGGCGAATCCTTTTCCATCCGTGTTGAACCCGCGCAACCGATCCTTTTCGACTTTGATCGTATTCACCGCCCCGACTCGGCCGGCGTTTTCATCGACCGCATCGAGGTGCTGAAGTGCCGCCGCCTTGTGCGGAATGGTCAGGTTCAGTCCCGAAAAATTTTGGTCGCGCACAAGTTGGAGCGCGTCCGCTAATTCGCCTGGTGCGATCTGAAACTTCGCATACCGCATTTTGATTTTGCAGGCGCGAAGCGCGGCATTCTGCATCTGGGGCGAGAACGAGTGCGCGACCGGATCACCGGACACACCCAGGCAAATGGGGGCAGCGGATTTCTCCTGAACGCGGTCCCAGTTTTGCAAGTCGGCCAGCGTGTAGATTTCTTTCACGGGTTTCGAGATAATGCCTTAAGGAAGGGCGGTTTGAAACCGCCCTCTTTCGCGACGGCGGTTGCAAACCGCCGCTCCTTGGGTTGCTGGTCTCGCGCCACTCGTTACTGTCCCACGAGAATGACGACGCAGAACGAAAACACGCTTGCTGCGCCTTCCGATTTCATCCGCGATGCGGTGGCGGAGGATCTGCGGTCGGGGAAGCACAAGGCTATTTGCACCCGTTTTCCGCCGGAGCCGAACGGTTATCTCCATATCGGTCACGCCAAAGCGATCTGCCTGAACTTCGGCATCGCGCGTGAGTTTGGCGGCATCTGCAACGTGCGAATGGACGACACCAACCCGACCAAGGAGGAGACCGAATTTGTCGATTCCATCATGTTCGACGTGAAATGGCTCATCGAGGGATGGGCGGGCCAGCAGCTCGGCCGCGCTCCGGGTTACGCGTCGGATTATTTCGGCCAGCTTTATGAGTACGCGGTCGAACTCGTGCGAAAAGGCAAGGCCTACGTTTGCGACATGACGCCGGAGGAGACCGACGAATACCGCCGGCTTGGGAAAGAAAGTCCGTTTCGCAATCGGCCCGTGGAGGAAAACCTCGACCTGCTCGCGCGGATGAAGGCGGGCGAATTTCCAGATGGCGCGCGCACCCTTCGCGCGAAGATCGACATGAGCGCGCCGAATATGTGGCTACGCGATCCGGTGCTCTACCGCATCCGTCATGCGGAGCATCATCAAACGGGCAAGCAGTGGTGCATTTATCCGATGTACGATTTCGCGCATACCCTGAGCGACTACATCGAAGGCATCACGCATTCGATCTGCACGCTCGAGTTCGAGGTGCACCGGCCGCTTTACGATTGGCTTCTCGCTTCGCTCGATTTGCCGAAGACGCTGCCGCATCAATACGAGTTCGCGCGCCTGAACCTGACCTACACGGTGATGAGCAAACGCAAGCTGATGCAGCTCGTGAACGACGGCCTGGTCAACGGCTGGGATGATCCGCGCATGCCCACCATTTCCGGTCTCCGACGCAGGGGCCTGACGGCCAGCGCGCTGCGCACTTTCGCCTACAACATCGGGATCACGAAATATCCGAGCATGACGGACGTCGCTGTGCTCGAGCACACGGTGCGGGAGGAATTCAATCGAACTTCTCCCCGACGACTGGCTGTGCTGCGTCCGATCAAAGTGGTGATCACGAACTATCCGGAAAGTCAGGTCGAACAGCTCGACGCGGTGAACAATCCAGAGGATCCGGAGGCCGGCTCGCGCAAAATTCCCTTCAGCCGCGAGCTGTTCATCGAGAGCGCGGATTTCACGGAAACACCGCCACCGAAATATTTTCGGCTCAAACCGGGCGGCGAAGTCCGGCTCAAATACGCCTACATCATCAAGTGCGACGAGGTCGTGAAGGATGACGCGGGCGATGTAATGGAACTGCGTTGCACGGCCGACCTCGAGAGCAAATCCGGCGGCGCGACTTCGAGCCGCAAGATCAAGGGGACCATTCATTGGGTGAGCGCGGCCCACGCGATCGACGCGGAGGTCCGGCTGTACGATCGGCTCTTCACCGTTCCAGAGCCCGACGCCGACGGGGCTTTCAAAGCTTTCCTGAATCCAAACTCACTCGAGATTGTGAACGCCAAATGCGAGCCATCGGTGAAGGACGCGGCTCCCGATGTTCGTTATCAGTTCGAGCGTCTGGCCTACTTCGCGCTCGATCCCGATTCGCAACCGGGCAAGCTCGTCTTCAACCGGACGATCACGTTGAAGGATACCTGGGCCAAGGAAGTGAAAAAGCGATAGCGATTAGGCGCGTGTCATCCCGAGGCTGGCGAAGCGCGCCGAGGGACCTCACAAGCGCAATGCTGACTTGCTTGCGCCACAGCGACGCCGCTCGTGCGAGCGATCTTCTCCAGGCGCAAGCTAATCCGCCCTTCGATTGCGAGGTCCCTCGCCGTCTCCCGCGGCTCGGGATGACTGCCGCGCTAGAAGCGACGGAGCGCTCCATCAATGCGGGCGAGGACTTTCTCTCTTCCAAGAATCTCGAGCAGGTGATACAGGCTGGGCCCGGCGTTGCTGCCGGTGACGGCGAGACGCGTGGGATGGACCAACGCGCCCACTTTCACGCCGAGGTCCGCGGCTGTTGCCTTGAGTGCTGTCTCCAGATTTACTGCGTCAAAGTTTTCCAGTGCAGCGAAAGCTGCGCGAACGGCCAGCAGGAGAGGCGTGTTCTCGGGTACGAAATGTTTCGCGACCCCGTCTGCATTGTATTCGAAATCGTCCTTGAAATAAAAACCGCAATAACCGGGCAACTCGCTAAAGATCTTGAACTTGCCTTTGCAGGTCTCGAGCGCGGCGCGGACGTAATCAGGCGAAAATTTGGAAAGGTCAATGCCGGCCTTTTCCAAGGCCTGGCGCGCAAGATCATGGAACCGCTCGTCGCCTAGCTCGCGGACATATTCGCCATTGAGCCAGGTGCATTTGTCGAGGTCGAACGCGGCGTTCTTGCGGTGGACCTTCTCGAGTTCAAACAGGCGCACGACTTCTTCGACGTCGATTTTTTCGCGATTATCCTTGGGGGACCAGCCGAGGAGGCAGAGGTAGTTGCGCACGGCCTCCGGGAGATAGCCGCCGTCGATGTAGTTGTTCAGACTCGCGCCCTGATCGCGCTTGCTCATCTTGGAACCGTCCTTATTCAGAATGAGCGGGATGTGGGCGAAGCGCGGCGGCGGAGCGGCGAAGGCGCGGTAGAGCTGCACGTGCTTGGGCGTGTTCGAGAGATGATCCTCACCGCGAATGACGTGCGAGATCTTCATCTCGATGTCATCGACCACGTTGACGAAGTGGAAAATCCACGAGCCATCGGGGCGGCGGATGGTCATATCGGGATTGGTCTCGGCGCTGGTCATGTCGAAATCGATCCGGCCGCAGATGACGTCATCGACGACGACCTTTTCGCGCGCGAAACGAAAACGGACCGACCCGGCATCGTCGTAAACGCGATCTGCAGCTCGGAGTTTGTCGAGATAACTTTGATAAATTGCTTCGCGCTCACTTTGAAAGTAGGGCCCGAAATCCCCCCCGGCTTCCGGACCTTCATCCCAACCGAGTCCGAGCCAGCGGAGGCCGTCGCAGATGGCCTGCGCAGCTTTCTGAGTGTTGCGGGCCCGATCGGTATCTTCGATCCGCAGCACGAGCGTGCCGTCGGTGTGTTTCGCATAGAGCCAGTTGAATAACGCCGTGCGGGCACCGCCGATGTGGAGGTAGCCGGTCGGGGACGGAGCGAAGCGGACGCGAACGGCGGAAGACATGGAAGCGCATTGTAGCCACGGATTGACACGGATGAAACATGGATTGGTGCTGTAGCCGCTTCATTATGCGAAGCGCGAGAGAAATTCCTGCTGCAACAACTCGGCGCGATCCATCGCCTCAAACTTGGTGAGATCATAGTGGGACGTGCGGAAGCGCATCGCGAAACGGCGGCTACAGGTTGGCGCTACATGTTCGCGAGCGGCGCTTCGGCGGGACCGGAGATTACCTTGCCCTTGGGATCGAAGCGCCGCTCGCGACATGGGCAATCCCAGGTCTCTTCCGCCTGGTTCCAGCGGACGATGCAGCCCATGTGGGTGCAGACGGCGGAATGCTTGGTGACTTCGCCGTCCGCGTCGCGGTAAGCGGCCACCTTCTCACCTTTCAATTTTAGAATCTTACCTTCGCCCGGTTTCAGCGCACGAACGGATTCGCCTTCGGTTTCCGCGAAGCGGCTCTTAATCAGATAATAAGGATAGTCCTTGTTCTCACGCAGATAATCCCAAGCCCCGCCTTTGATTTTTTTTCGATCGACCTCGAACAACTCGGCCCAGGGATTTTTCGCGCCCGTCGCCCAATCGCGTGCCATCATCGCCGTCACTGTTCCGTACGTCATTCCGTTGCCAGAAAAACCGGTGCCAAGAAACTGACCTTCTGTGTTTTCGCCGATGAAGGGAAGCCCGTCATTGGTTTCGATGACCTGCCCTGACCAACGATGATCTATTTCCGCGCTCGGCAGTAATGCCTTCAGGGAATCTTCCAGGCGCCGATAACAGGTCTCGGTATTGGCAGCCTGCCCGGTCTTGTGATCCTCACCGCCGAAGATCGCGTAATCGAACTCCGGGTGTCGATCGACGCGCAAATAATTGTAGGGATCGTTCGTGTCCCAGAACGACGCGATCGGCACGCCGCCCCGCGGCAACTTCGCCCCGATCACGTAGCTGGTGTAGAGCGCGAGCTTCGTTTGCAATAACGTCGCGCTGGCCACCCCCGCTTCACCCAGCAGCGGATTATGGGTCGCGATTACGACGCGGCTGTAATTGATCCAATGCCCGTTCGCTTTCGCGCGGTGCTTTTCGTCGTCGAAGTTCGAGATAGCAGTCTCCTCAAGAACGTGGCTCCCTTTCCCGGGGATCGCGGCGGCGAGCGACGCAAGATATTTCCGCGGGTGAAACTTCGCCTGGTTCGCGAAGCGGACGCCGGGCGTTTGCATCTTCGGAACGCTATCGAGATAAGTGGCGTCGAAGCCGAGCTCGCTCGCGAGGGCGGCACCGTCGCGAAAGCTCTCCCGTTCGTCCCTGGTGCCTCCATGGACAGGTGCATGGAGATAACCGGGCACGCGGGTAAACTCACACTCGATCTTTTCCAATCGGACCAGCTCTTCGATTTGATCGATCGCCGCGGCGCCGGCATCCCAGGCGGCCTGGGCATGATCTTTGCCGAAATTTTTCGCCATCTCGGTCAAGCGCAGGTCGGTGACGTGCGTGAGATGCGCCGTGGTGTGGCCGGTATCGATCGTCGCGAGCTGCGTCCGCTCCGCGACCGCGACGGTCATTCCGGCTTCTTTCAGCAAATAAGCAGTCGTTAGGCCGGTGATGCCGCCGCCGACTACCAACACGTCGACCGTGATGTCCTCGGACAGGGCCGGGAATGTTTTGATCTTTGCCGTGTCGAGCCAGTAGGGAGTCGTATTCACGCCAAGACTACGTTTTTGCGCGACTCTCAGGCGGCATTCATTCAATAAAAATTTTCTTCGCCCGCCGCCGCACATGCCGCCCTTGCGGCAAATTTGTTTTCGCGCTGTTTGCGTCGGGGTCGAGCAACGCGCGCACCCGCTCGATGAGTTCGAAGTCGAGATTGCCGACATCATGCGTCTGGAGCCATTTGTGAATGATCCGGCGTTGCAACGCCCGGGGACGCGCATGGAGTCGGGGGCAATCCAATTGCGCGCCCTCGAATCGCTCCTGGTCGACCATGTCCTCCAGCCATTCCGTTTCGTCCGCCGCAATCAGCGCCGCGCGCCAGATGGTCGAGCGCACTGGCCGGCCCAGTTGTTTTTCAATGTAAGGGATGACGCGGCGCCGGATGCGATTGCGCATCGGAGTGAGACTGTCGTTCGACGCGTCCTCGCAAAATTTCAATTTCCACGCCCGGATGTAGTCGTCGATCTCTGCTCGCCAGACCGAAAGAAACGGGCGCACGAATTTCAATTCGATTCCTTCAATTCTGTGGGTTGAAACCGGTCGGATGCCGCGCAAACCGCCGGGCCCCGCGCCTCGGAAAAGATTGATCAGAAATGTTTCGACGAGGTCGTCGGCATGATGGGCCAGAAAGATTGTGCGGCACCGCCGGCATCGCGCAATTTTTGCGAAGAAGCGATGGCGCGCCACACGCGCGGCCGCCTCAATCGATAGCTTTTCTTCCTTGGCGAGCGCCCGAACATCGGCAGCGCCGAACTCGCACTGAAGCCCATGCTCGCGCGCCAATTTTTCCACGAAGCGAGCGTCGGCCGCAGCGGCCGGACCACGGAGTCGATGGTTCAAGTGACAAACGAGCAGATTCTTGTACCCGCGGTTCAGCAGCAAATGCAGCAAAGCCACCGAATCGCGCCCACCGGAAACGCCGACCAGGTATCTGCCGCCCGCCGGGAACTGATCGGGGATGAAAAGCGTGAGATCAGTGCGTTCCATGTCGCCAAGCAGGCCATCTGCGCGAGAAAGCGTCAAGTCAGCGACCGTGCGCAATTTCTCGAAAAATCTGGCAGTCGTGTCCATTTGGGCAGGGAGCGTTCGTTGTGCAGGTGGCAGACACCTCAATCACAACCGGAGGAAATACCCATATGAAAAGCGCTATTCTCGCGCTGGTCCCATCTCGATCATTCCGCCGTCGGTGAGGAAGTGTCGGCTTTTCATCTCCAGGCTGGAATTGCCGCCTGCCATTGCCGGGCGAAGACGTACGAGACGACTGGCCACCGGCCGAGAAGGGTTTAGGCAGAGGATTTGACAATGAATGAACGTTCATTCATCTTGCTCGCCTAATGTCCCAACCCTCAATCGATCTCAGTCTCGATCGGCGCACCCAGATCCTGGAAGCAGCGATGGTTTGCTTTGCCAAGCGTGGCTTTCACCAGACCAGCATGCACGATATCAGCGCCGAAGCCGGCATTAGCGTCGGGCTCATCTATCGTTACTTCGAAAACAAAGAAGCGGTCATCGCCGCGATGGCGGATCGGCATAAGAAAGAAATCCACGAAGTGCTCGAGCGCGCCCGCCAGGCGCCTTCGCTTCTCGAATCGCTGGAAATCCTTTTCACCGCACACTGCTGCGAGAATTCACCGAAAGTGCAATCCGCCTTCGTCGTCGATCTTTATGCGGAAGCATCACGCAATCCGCAGGTAGCGAACCTGGTGCTCGGGGTCCTGCAGACCGCGATGGAAGGGCTGACCGACTTGATCGCACGAGCGCCGGAAACGCAGAAGTCGGCTCACGATTTGACGCCCGCTGAGATGGCCGAATTAATTTTTGCGGTGGGCCGCGGAATGTTGATGCGGGATGTCCTGCAACCGGCCGAACTCACTTCGGAGGAAAGGCGAGCCCGGCAACTGGAAGTCACACGCGGGCTATGGCGATTGTTGTTCACCGACCAGATTGAGCTGACCTTTGCCTAAGAACTTTCTTGAACACCTATTCGTAGCACCATGCTGATAATAGTCATACTAGTCGCCAGCATCGCCTTAGTCCTGTTTGCCCTGCTCGCACTTCTTTTGTTCCTCAAAACGAGGCGGTTCGTGCTGGGAACTGTGTTGGCAGTGGTTTCTGTTTTGCTTCTGCTGGCAGACATCAAGTTGCTGCAATTCCGAAAAATGGGGGCCGCGCACCCAGTGATGCCGCCTACGACCGTCACAAGCGCAGACGTAAAGAAGGCCGACTGGCAGCCGATGCTGACCGCCGTCGGTTCTATTTCTCCGGTGCAAGGGGCCATGATCAGCGCCGAACTCGCCGGGACTGTGGCCGAGATCAATTTTCAATCCGGATCTCTGGTGAAGAAGGGCGACGTTTTACTGAAGCTGGACGCGTCTGCCGAAGTCGCACAGCTGCGTTCGGCGGAAGCTGACGCCGAGTTGGCCAAGAACGATTTCGAGCGCGCGCGCGGCCTGGCGGACCGCAAGGTGATCTCGGCGGCGGAGCTCGACGCGGCCCAATCGAAGTACACGCAGAAGAAGGCTGCCGTGGAAAACATGCAGTCGATCATCGACAAAAAGCAGATCCACGCCCCTTTCGACGGGACCGCGGGAATCCGCGCCGTCAATCCCGGTCAAATGGTCAAGGTGGGAGATCCATTGGTTTCGTTGCAGGCGCTCGGCCAGGTCTTTGTTGATTTCTCTCTGCCGCAGCAGCAAATGGCGGAATTGAAACCCGATCTGCCGGTGAAAGTAACGACCGACGCAATTCCCGACCGTGAGTTCGAGGGAAAACTCACGGCGGTCAATTCTTCGATCGATCCAGTGACGCGCAACGTTTCGCTGCAAGCGACGTTGGATAACCAGGATAACGCGCTCCGCGCCGGAATGTTTGCGCGAGTGAAGGTGCTCTTGCCGCAAAAAAATCAGACGCTTTTCATTCCCGCCACGGCGGTTTCGTACGCGCCTTACGGGAACTCGGTTTTCGTGATCGAAAAAAACAACGACGATAAGACCCAAAAAGAGGGACTGATCCTTCGCCAGCAATTTATTCGCACGGGAGAGACCCGCGGCGATTTTGTCGCTGTCACCAATGGTTTGAAAGCGAACGAGCAGATCGTCAGCACCGGCGTCTTCAAGTTGCGCAACGGGATGAACGTCGTCATCGACAACAAGCTCGCGCCAAAATCGGAGATCAATCCGAAGCCGTCCGACTCATGAAAGGCATTGGCCCAATCCGTAATTGCACACGCTGTAGCCGCCCCGCTCTGTCGGGGCGTTCGTTGCGTGGCGACAGAGCGCCGCGGCTACAACTGGGAGAATCCAAGCCTCGATGAAAAGTTTCACCGATCTTTTTATTCGCCGGCCGGTTCTGGCCCTGGTTGTCAGCCTCGTCATTTTGATCGCGGGGTTGCAGGCGATTTCATCGCTCAATGTCCGGCAATACCCGCGCAGCGACATTGCCTCTGTCAGCGTGACTACAATCTACGTCGGCGCCAGCGCGGAACTGGTCCGCGGGTTCATTACCACCCCGCTTGAACGCGCGGTCGCGGCGGCGGACGGGATCGACTATCTGCAATCGCAGAGCTCGCAGGGTGTCTCGACGATTACCGCGCGGCTGAAGCTGAATTACGATTCGAACAAAGCCCTCTCCGAGATCAGCTCGAAGGTCAACCAGGTGCGCGGCGACTTGCCGCCGGAAGCCGAGATCCCGGTGATCAACATCGTGTCGTCGGATTCCCAATTCGCTTCCTGCTATCTCAGTTTCACCTCGAACATTCTCCAGGCGAATGAGATCACCGATTATCTCACCCGCATCGTTCAGCCGCGCCTCACGGCTCTCGGCGGCGTCCAGCGCGCGGACATTCTCGGCGGGCGCACCTTTGCCATGCGCATCTGGCTCAAGCCGGAACAAATGGCGGCCCTCAACGTCAGCCCGGCGCAGGTCCGGAAGGCGCTCGGGAACAACAATTTTCTCTCGGCCCTCGGGAACACGAAAGGCGCGCTCGTTCAGGTAGACCTCACGGCGAACACCGATTTGCACACGGTTGAAGATTTCAAGAATCTCGTCGTCCGGCAGGACGGCGGCACACTCGTTAGGCTGGGCGATATCGCCGACGTCGTTCTGGGCGCGGAAGATTACAACGCCGAGGTCCGCTTCTCCGGACAGCGCGCCGTCTTCATGGGCATCTTCGTTTTGCCTAACGCCAACTCGATCGATGTCGTCAAACGCGTCCGGACCGAGATGGAACAAATCCAGCGCGAACTGCCCACCGGCATGGAAGGCCGCCTCGCCTACGACGGCACGGCTTATATCAACACTGCGATCAAGGACGTCTTCCATACGCTCCTGGAGACGCTCCTCATCGTGATGATCGTAATTTATCTTTTCCTCGGCTCGTGGCGCTCCGTCATCATCCCAATCGTCGCAATTCCGATCTCGCTCATCGGCGCTGTCTTTCTCATGCAGATCTTCGGATTCACCGTGAATCTGCTCACCCTGCTAGCGATCGTGCTTTCGGTCGGTCTCGTCGTCGATGATGCCATCGTCGTGGTGGAAAACGTCGAACGCCATTTGCGCGAAGGATTGACTCCCTTGAACGCTGCGCTCCTGGGCGCACGCGAACTGATCGGGCCGATTATCGCCATGACGGTCACTCTCGCCGCGGTCTATATCCCAATCGGAATTCAGGGAGGATTGACCGGCACCCTTTTCCGGGAATTCGCCTTTACGCTCGCCGGGGCGGTCGCCATTTCCGGCGTCGTGGCGCTGACGCTTTCACCGGTCATGACGGCGAAATTTCTGCGGGCCGGAGACGAGGAGCGCGGCTTTGCCGGCAAGGTGAATCATGTCTTCGACCGCCTGCGCGAATCGTACGGGCGACGGCTCGATGCGACCTTGCGCGCGCGACCGGCAGTTTACACGGCGTGGATCGGGCTCACGATTATTGCGGCGATCATGTTTTTGTTTCTGCCCATGTTCGCCGCGAAGGAACTCGCGCCGACCGAAGATCAAGGGGTCATTTTCGGTGTCATGACCGCCTCGGCCAACTCAACGATCGAACAGACATCCGCATTCGCCGACGCCGCCGGTGAGGTGTTCAAGAGCTTCCCGCAAACGGAATTCACGTTTCAGCTGACCTTCCCAAGTAACGGCTTCGGCGGAATGGTGCTCAAGCCCTGGGATCAGCGAAAGGAAACCGCCTTTGACTTGTTGCCGCAGGTGCAGGCAAAACTCGGCGCTATCCCGGGGGTCGAAATGTTTCCGTTCATGCTCCCTGCCCTCCCCGGTGGCGGAAATTTCCCGGTCGAAATCGTCTTACTTTCGACGGAAGAGCCCGAGCGGATGCTGGAATTCGCCAAACAACTTCAGGCGAAGGCGATGCAAAGCGGGAACTTTTTCTTTCCGCCCGTCATCGACACAAAGATCGACCAGCCCCAGGCGGAGGTCGTCCTCGATCATGACAAGGTCGCCGCGCTTGGCCTGAATCTTCAGGACGTGGGGTCGGATCTTTCGGCCATGTTCGGCGGGAATTTTGTGAACCGATTCAATATCGCAGGACGCGCCTACAAGGTGATCCCGCAGATCAAACGCGCGGAGCGATTAAATCCGGATCAGCTGAAGGATGTTTACGTCACCGGTCCGAATGGGAAACTCATCCCGCTCAGCACCGTCGCGACGATTCGCGAGAAAACCGTGCCGCGTTCCTTGAATCGTTTGCAACAGCTAAACGCGGTCACGATCAGTGGCGCATCATTTTTGCCCCTCGACCAGGCGCTCAAGCTGCTCGAAGCCGAGGCGGCGCGCATCCTGCCCAAGGGTTACACGGTCGACTACACCGGTGAATCGCGTCAGCTTCGCGTGGAAGGCGATAAATTCCTTCCCGCCTTTGGGCTCGCGGTGACCCTGATCTTTCTAGTTCTGGCCGCGCAATTCAACAGTTTCCGCGATCCCTTTATCATCCTGCTCGGATCAGTGCCGCTCGCGCTTTTTGGCGCAATGATTTTTATGTTCGAGAAGGCGCCCAGCCCGAACTTGCAGTTTTTCACCAACTCATGGACGACAAGTTTCAACATTTACTCGCAGGTCGGCCTGGTCACGCTTGTCGGGCTGATTTCCAAGAACGGAATCCTCATTGTTCAATTCGCGAACAAGTTGCAGCAGGAAGGGTTAACGAAAATCGCAGCGGTCGCGGAAGCGTCGCGCGTGCGCTTGCGCCCCATTTTGATGACGACGATCGCGACCGTGGCTGGCCACATGCCACTCGTTTTTGTCACTGGCGCCGGAGCGAAGGCCCGTAACTCGATCGGTCTCGTGCTCGTGGGCGGGATGACAATCGGGACGATCTTCACCCTCTTTATCGTCCCTTCGCTTTATGTCTTGATCGCGAAAACGCACAACGAGGGCCGCGAAGAAGAAGGTGAAAGCGTCGACGCGAACGGCAGCATGGAGTCGGACCTCCCCGCCGAACTTCCGGAGCCCGCGCTGGCGCGTGACGGGAACGGCCGGTGGAGCCCCGCGTGAGCGAACTCGCCACGGGACGAGTCCGTCCAATTGGCGGACCGGAGCCGAATGCGATCGGCGCTGCCGAGCTCGTCGTCCAGCAATCGGATTGCGCCAGCGATCTGAATCTGAACAACGGGCCGGATGAAAAATTTCCCGAGGTCTTCGCCACGACGCGAATGATTGCGCTGATGGAATTGGCCAGCGCGCGTGTGCTGAAGCCGCTCCTGCGCGAGGGTGAGATGTCCGTAGGCGTGACGGTCGATATCGTTCACTCGGCCGCGACGCCGATTGGAGCGAAGGTCAACGCCACGGCGACCTATCGCGGACGCGACGGAAGATTATTCATCTTCGATGTGGTCGCGCACGATCCCGGCGGCGAGATCGGTCGAGGCACACACAAGCGCGCGATCATTTCGCGCGAGCGCCTGCTGACTGGCGCCGCCAAGCGCTCCCTGTAGCAGCCGCCCTGTGGGCGGCTTGGGATTGCCGGCGGAGAACACGCGTCAATCGCGCTTCGCACAGCGAAGCGGCTACAACAGGCTTCGTATTCTTACCGTTTCGTCCCGCGCGGTCTCTCGACTTCGGTCTCCTCAATCGGCACCGCGTATTCGCTCGGCTGCACGCGCCGGCCGGCCTGGTTCGCATACACCTGCGTGAACTCGGCGCCGAAGAGCAGGATTTGCGACGAGTAATAAATCCAGAGCAACAGCGTAATCAGCGAACTAGCCGCCCCATAGGCGGACGCCGCTGCGCCGCTCCCGAGATAGAGGCCGAGCGCCCATTTACCAAGGCCGAAAAACAACGCCGTCATCAGTGCGCCGATCCAGACATCGCGCCAACAAATCCTGGCGTCGGGGAGAAATTTGAAAATCATGGCGAAGAGCAGCACCACCACCGCGAAATCGAAAATGAGATAGACCGCGATCGCGATGGCCAGGCCTCCCGGCAAAGCAGCCTGGACGTAATGGCTGAATCCCTTGAGCAGCGCCTCAACGGTCAGCGATACGAGTAGAAGAAAAAAGACGCCCCCGAGCATGCCGAAGGAAACAAAGCGCGCGCGGAGGAAACCCCAAATCCCCAATCCCGGCTTGGCTTTGACGCCCCAGATGGTGTTGAGGGAATCCTGGAGCTGACCGAATACGCCGCTCGCGCCAAAAAGAGCCAGAGCAATCCCGATCACAGTCGCGGTCGCGCTCTTGCCTGGCTTTGACGCTTCCTTGGCAATGTCGGTCACGACCTGGACGGCGCTCTTATCGAGAAAATAGCTCATTTGCTCGGTCACTTTGCTCCAGGCATCCGCCGGATTTTCCCGGAAAAGAACGCCCACAATCGCGAGCAAAACGAGAATGAGCGGCGCCAGCGAGAAGACGGTGTAGTAGGCCAGCGCAGCGCCAAGCTGCGGCGCCTTATCGTCGACCCATTCGGTGGCGGTTTGCTTCAAGAGTTGGAAGGCGGTGCTGAAAAAGGATCGGCGCTTGGTCATGAAAAAACAGGTCTTCCAGAAGCATTCGTTTCAGCCGCGAGCCGAGGAGGCTTTTTTCTGACCCGCCTGGGTCTGCCAGAATCCGAGGAAACGGCTCGACAGAGTCTCGCCCTACCGACGGATCGTTGCCCGTGAATCACTAAACGACCGCACCACCTCGCTCGCACGTTTACGTGCTGTGGAATGGATTCAGCATCTGCAATGGCCCGCCATGGCGGTCACGCTCTTATCGGCCTGGCTCGTCGCCGCCCAATCCAAGAAATGGCGCCAATGGGGCTTCTGGTTTTTCTTGCTCAGCAACGTTCTCTGGGTCGGTTGGGGCTGGCATGATCATGCCTATGCCCTCATTCTTTTGCAGATCGGCCTGGCGGCCTTAAATATCCGCGGCGCCGCGAAGAACGACTGAAGCGCTCATTGCGATCGCGATCTCTGTTAGCGCTCGAGAAGGAATTGGATGAGGGGCTTATCGACGGAAGGCGGACTCGCAGGGTCGAAGTCCGTGCACGAAAACAACAGTTTCAAGCCGACCGACCACGCCAGAATGATCATTGCGATGTGAACGCGCAAAAAAAACGCGGCCATTGCTGGCCGCGCGTCAAGCAGAGGAAAGTAATACTTAGTAGTTGTGTTCCTAGCTTGCGGCTCCCCTTAAAGCAGCATCGATGCCAAGGTGGATCGCGCGCTCCGTCGCTCGATGTTTTTAGTGGCGGCGCAGCCGCGTTAATCCGGTACCGCGGCCAATCTCTCCCAGTCCGCCGTCAACCGTTCCATATTGGCGGCCACCGCCTGGAGTTCCCGATTCAACTCCATGGCCGCGCCGCCACGTTCATAGGTCTCCGGCTTTTCCAATTCTTCGGTCAGCTCTTTCTGCCGGCCTTCGAGCGTCAAGATCTGCATCTCCAGGTCGCGCACGCGCTTTTCGTGATCGCGTTTGACCTTCGCTTCCGCTTTGCGTTCCTCGGCCGCGGCCCGGCGCTGCTCCCGGGTCTCGCGCATCCCGGTCTTTTGGTCGGCTGGCGTCCCGCCGTTAGCGAGCGCGGCCGGTGGGACCACGGGCTGAAAGTTGTGCAGCTTCTCACCGCTCGTGAGCGCGGCGCGCGCGGAAGTTGCCCGCGATTTATCCAGGTAATAATCGTAATCGCCCGCATAAGGCGTCAGCTTGCCGGCATTGATATGCAACACGGTTTTCGCCACGGCCCGAATGAAGTAGACGTCGTGGCTGATAAAAATGAGCGTGCCCTCGTACTGCGCGAGCGCGCCGACGAGCGCATCGATACTTCCGACGTCCAGATGCGTCGTCGGTTCGTCCATCAGGAGAAGGTTGGGCGGATCGAGCAACAACCTAACGAGTGCCAGCCGCGTCTTTTCGCCACCGCTCAGAACGGATGTCGTCTTGAAAACGTCGTCGCCGCGGAAGAGAAACGATCCGAGCACCGTTCGCGCGACCTGTTCCGAGACTGGATTCGGCATGTCCCGCGCCGTTTCCAGGACCGTCTGCGCCGGATTCAACATCTCGACGCGATACTGTGAAAAATAACCGACCTTCACGTTGTGTCCGAGCTCTCGGGTTCCGTTTTGAACCGGAAGGACGCCGGCCAGCAGCTTGAGCAAGGTGGACTTTCCCGCCCCATTTGGCCCTACCAGCACCGTCCGTTGTCCCCTCTCCGCCTCGAAATCCAGGCCGCGATAGACGACCAGGTCGCCATATGCGTGATCCACCTCCTTCAGCGTGATCACGCGATGCCCGCTCCGCGGCGGCTGCGGAAAACGAAAGTGCACCGTTCTTTCGCGCGAGACCGGCGCCTCGATCTTCTCCATCCGATCGATCTGCTTTAGCTTGCTCTGCGCCTGCGATGCCTTGCTCGCCTTGGCCCGGAACCGATCGGCGAAAAGCTGAAGCGACGCGATCTCCTTCTGCTGGTTCTTATACGCGGAGAGCTGCTGCTCTTCGCGCGCCACCCTTTGCTCGACGTAGCTGTCCCAGTTTCCCCGGTAGCGATTCAGCCGGCGATGCGCGATCTCGATGATGGAACCGACAAGCTGGTTCAAGAACTCGCGGTCGTGCGAGATCATGAGGATCGCGCCGGGATAACTCGTTAGGTATTCCTGAAACCAGACGAGCGATTCGAGATCGAGATGGTTGGTCGGTTCGTCGAGCAGCAACAAATCCGGCTCCTGCACCAGCAAGCGCGCGAGATGAGCGCGCATGACCCAACCGCCACTCAAAGTTCTGGCCGATCGATCGAAATCCGATTCCCGAAAAGCGAGACCGGCCAGGATCCGCTTCGCTTTTGGCTCGAGCTGCCAGCCACCATGTTCGTCGAAGGAATGCAAAGCCTCGTGATGTTCCACCGAATCTTCCGGCGTCGTCTTCATGATTCGTTGCGCTTTGATCAGCTCGGGCGAAACCGCGCAGGCCAATTCCAGGACCGTCTCGTCTCCGGCGGGTGCATGCTCCTGCGGGAGAAACCCGATCGTGGCCGATTTTTCGAGAGAGACTTTGCCTTCGTCGGGAGACGCTTCGCCGAGAATGAGGGAGAACAGCGTCGATTTCCCTGCGCCATTCGGTCCGACCAAGCCCACGCGATCACCACGATTTACCTGGAGCGACGCGTCTTCAAAAAGCGTGCGGCCAGCGAAAGCCTTCGAGACTTGTGAAATGGTGAGCATGGAGCGGCGGCGAATGTCGCTAATTCGCCGCGAGACGCAAGAATGTAGAGGCGCTCAAGGAGCGGCGGTCTCCAGACCGCCGAAGAAGGGGCGGCGGTTGGAAAACCGCCGTTCCTTGGTCGCTTCTACATTAAACGCCAGCGCCGGCAAAGATCACGCGCGGCATCGGGCCAATCCGCAAACTGGAATTTGAAGCCATCCTGCAGAAGCCGGCCTGGAACGACTCGCCGGCTTTTCAAAATCAGTTCCGTCTCCGTCCGCATGAAGAAGGTCGCGATCTCGAGCATCCACTTCGACGCGGGCAATCCAACTCGCGTTCCCCAAGCCTCCCGTAAAACGCGCATGAACTCGGCATTGGGCAATGGATTCGGCGAGGCCAGAATCACTGCGCCTTCCAAATTTTCGTGGGTGATCAGCCAGTAGATGGCCCGGATAAAATCAGTGTCGTGAATCCAGGACATAAATTGCCGTCCATCCCCGACCTGCCCGCCGAGGCCATGTCGGACTAGTCCGAGCAACACATCGAAAATACCTCCGCGATCCGGACTCAGAATTACGGCAGACCGCAGCAGCACCTTGCGCGTGCGCGGGGACAGCGGCGCCTCGTGGAAGGCGCGTTCCCAGGCGTTGGCCACATCGATGCTGAAGCGCCACGTTTCCGGAACGTTTTCTTCGTGCCCGCCGATAATGCCCGACGCTTCGTCATTCGGCGCATCGTAAAGGTGCGAATAGATGGTGGCGGTGGCGGCTTGCAGCCAGAGACGCGGAGGACACTCCGCCCGCGCGATCCCCTGCCCGACGACCTTTGTGGAATCCACGCGAGACCGTGTGATCTCCTCTCGATTCCCGGGGGTATAACGACAGTTAACGCTTTTCCCGGCGAGATTGATTACGACATCCGCCGTTTCAAATTCTCCCGTCCAATCTCCGAGCGTTCTTCCATCCCAAAAAACGCTTCGCCCGACGGCCTTCACTGCGGGTTGCCGCGTGAGAATCACGACGTCGTGACCGTCCTTCAGGAAAGCTCGCGCTAACACCTGGCCGACCTGGCCGGAGCCGCCGGGAATTACGATTTTCACCCGGGCCTCATGCTTCTCTCACTGGGGAGGCGTCCAGCCATCCAGACACCCGGAACCGGTTTTCGCTCAGCCACTCGCAGGCGCGTCGAGCCCAAGGCAGCAACGCAGGATGGGCGAGCCGTTGCGACCATTCCCGATAATCGCGCAACGCGTAAAGACACATGATCCAGGCCTGCGGCCCTCGATAGACGCCGCCCTCGTCCGTTACGACAAGAAGCTGCTCCTCCGGATGCAGGCCCGCGATCGCCGGAAAGCGCCGGGCTACTTCCGCCGATTGGAACGGAAGGAAAACCAACTCCAGCAGGGCCGGTTGGCGGGCCAGCCACTCCCGGCATCGCCCGCACAACGAGCACTCGCCATCGAACAAGACGTAGAGTCTTTTCATTCCGGCGCGACGGGGATCTGCGTCTGCGGCGGGAGCGGCGGCGGCGCGCGATGGAGCAGAGCGCGCTTCCGCATTTTCGAAAAGACCAGCAGGTTGAAGAAGTGCATGCCACCGAGCACGAGGAGCACGACACCAACCTTGCGGCTCAGGGTTTCCAGCACTCCCTGCAGATCGACCGGCATTTGCCCCTCCTTCAGCGCGAGACTCACGTAGCCGATGTTGATCAAATAGAACCCGACCACGAGGAGATGGTTGATCGAATCAGCCAGCGGCTCGTTCCCGAGAAAGGAATCCACCAGGAAAATTCGGCCATTTTTGTGCAGCGTCTTCGCCACCCAGACGGTGAGGGAGACGCTGAGGATAAGATAGCTGAGGTAAGTCCAAACGATCGGGGTCATAGGTTTCTTCTTTCTATTTAGCTGGTGGTTTTCTGTCTTGTAGTTTCAGGAAATACTGAAAGATGGCTCCAAAAAAGGTTCATTTCAGGAACTTCAAGGCCCACGGAACCATGCTGCTTTGTTCCGACCGGGAAATCTTGGTGATCACATTGTCGGCCAGCTCGAGAAAATCACTGAGCGCCTTGATCTGCTTGTTGAAGACGACGGCTTCGGCGCCTTTCAGGCCCCTGGTGCGCACGGCGCATTCTTGGAGCGCGGCCTGAGCCGGGCGCAGCTCGCGTCGACGCCGCTCGCGCAGAATGATGCAAAACATCTTCCAGACATTCTTTTCCGCCTCGAAGAATTCCTTGCGCTCTCCCTTCCGCACCACGCTCCGAATCAAGCCCCAGCTGACCAGATCACGCAGATTTTTGTGGGCGTTACCGCGGCTGATTTTCAGATCCTCCATGATCTCGTCCGTGCTCATGAGGTGGCCCGTGGTGATGAGGAGCGCATGGACCTGCGCCATGGTCCGGTTGATTCCCCACGCGGTGCCAATCGTCCCCCACTGGGTCACGAACTCATCGCGGGCCTCGCGCAGCGTCCGCTGGTCGGTCTCTGCTTGGGTCTTCTTCATCTACTTTCAGTATTTTCTGAAAGTATCGAATAATCAATTATTTCTTTCCAGAAGGTCGAGGGTCTGGGGGAACGCAGGCCGCCTCCTCTTCGGAGGGACTTGCTTCCGCAAGTCCCACTAATTCGCCATCGCGCGAATCAAGACGGACGTGCGGAAGCACGTCCCTCCGAATCCGGGAAAGGCTCGGGTTAGCGGCGAGATAGGTGGCGACGGTTGTGACCCCTGCATGGTTCGAATGTCGAGGCGCACGCCGCGGCCAGCGCCTGAACAAGAACAACAGGCGCTTGGCACAAGCGCCTCTACATTTCTGCTCCGCCAGCTTGGAGAGGCGGCGCAGATCCCGGCAATTTGCGAATTGTCCGTTACGATCCGATTCTGTCGCAACGACGCGAACGGCGCAAAAATCCAATCGCTTCGATCGAGTCATGCGCAAGAAGCCGGAACCAGTCATTGCCTGCAGCCTGCCCGCCGATGAGTTGCGCCAACGGCGCGACGAGTTGCTGCCGGGACTCCGAAAGCGCGCCGAGCAGGTGATCGAGTTGAACGATGGCCTGCGTTTCCATTTCGCAGCGTCTCCGGGATTACTCGGCAAGCTGGCGGGGGTGATCGAGCAGGAGCAGCTCTGCTGCAGCTTTTTGCGTTTTCAGATTTCCATCGAACCGGGCGCCGGCGGAATCGCGCTCGAAGTCACCGGACCGTCCGGAACTCGCGAAATGCTTCGCGAGCTCGGAATGTAGCGGCGCTCGCCGCCTCTACATTTTCTTTTCGTCGTCCCAAGCCTTCGACAACCGCGCCGTGGGCACCGCCGGAATCGCGAGCCCCGTCGCGGCGTAATGCGAAGTGTCATTAAAAAGAGACAGTCGCGCACTGACCTCATCCTTGAAGTCGACGATGTTCAGCGCCGCGGGATTTTGATCGAGGTTATCGCGGTAACGGCGCGGATCGAATCCGAGCAGCGAGCTGAGCAACAGCCGAATCGTGGCCTTGTGCGAGACGACCAGCACATTCGCCCCGCGATGCTCCCGCACGATATCCATCAACACCGGCAGCGCGCGCGCCGTCACCGCGAGCCCGCTTTCGCCCCCGGCCGGTGCGAAGGTGTAAGGGTCCTTCTCCCAGGCATCCGCCTCTTCTGGAAAAGCCTGTTCCACTTCCTTCCGCGTCATTTGCTCCCAGCGACCGTGAGAAATCTCGCGCAAACCATCACGCGTCTGCACTTCGAGGCCGTGCGGCTCCGCCAGGATGCTGGCTGTCTCCACCGTGCGCCCTAGAGGCGACGCGTAGATCGCCGTGATCTTTTCGTCGCGCAGGCGAGCGGCGAGCCGTCGCACTTGTTCGCGGCCTTCATCGGAGAGTTGAACATCGGTCGCGCCCGCAAAACGATCCTCCGCGGTCAGGACAGTCGCGCCATGTCTGATCAGGAAAATTCGAGCGTGCATGGCTTTTGAAGATCGGTCGGATTGCTGCGGTTGGTGAGACGCGACTGGCGGTCGGTGAACAATTCAGGCTTATGCTCCGCCTGTCGCGAAGACAATCAAAAAGCACGGCAGATGTTGCGATTCGACGAACGGCTCCTGTCCAAGATTCCTGCACACGTTCCCAAATGATTGTCTTCCTCACCACCTCGAGACTTGCGATTGGACCAGTCGCGCGATAGTGCAGGGGCCCATGCTGATTGTAATGAAGAGCGGCGCCACGCCGGGCGAGATCGACGGCGTCGTGCAGGCGATCGAAAGGCTCGGCTTTCGCGCCCACGTCATGCCGGGAGCGACGCGCACCGCGGTCGGGATCACCGGCAATCCGGGCACGCTCGATCCGGTTCGCTTCGAACATCTGGCCGGTGTTTCCGAAGCGATTCGCGTCACCAAGCCTTACAAGCTCATCACGCTCGATCTCCAGCCGGACCAGACTGTTGTCCGCGTCGGCGACGCGACGATCGGCGGCCCGGAATTGGCGATCATCGCCGGGCCGTGCGCGGTCGAGAGCCGGGAACAAACGTTCGCAGTAGCGGAAGCGGTTCGGGCCAGCGGCGCGCGCTTTCTCCGCGGCGGCGCGTTCAAGCCTCGCAGTTCTCCCTATGATTTTGCCGGACTGGGCGAAGAAGGTCTCCGTATTCTCGCGGAAGCGCGCGAAACCTTCGGCCTGAAGATTGTCACTGAAGCGCTCGATGAAGCCGGCGTGGATCTGGTGGAAAAATACGCCGATATGATTCAGGTCGGCGCGCGCAATATGCAGAATTTTTCCCTGCTCCGGCGCGTGGGAAAATCAAAGCTGCCGGTCCTGCTCAAGCGCGGGATCGCCGCGACGATCGACGAATGGTTGCTCGCAGCCGAGTACGTCATGTCCGAAGGAAACTATCAAGTGGTGCTCTGCGAACGGGGCGTGCGCACCTTCACTCAGCACGCCCGGAACATGCTGGATCTCGCCGCCATTCCGGTGATCCGGCGTATCTCTCATCTTCCCATCGTGGTCGATGCTTCTCATGCCGCCGGCAAGAGCGCGCTCGTCCGGCCGCTGGCCCGCGCCGGAGTCGCTGCCGGCGCCAACGGCGTGATGGTCGAGGTCCATAACAATCCCGATGCCGCCTTGTGCGATGCCGCACAAGCGCTGACGCCCGAAGAATACCTAACGATGGTCAACGAGATGCGAGGCATTCATCGGTTGCTGTCCGAAGGTGTAAGTGCATAGCGATGTAGAGGCGCTTGTGCCAAGCGCCTAACCTATTAAACAGGCGCTTGGCACAAGCGCCTCTACATTCGCGCAGCGAGAATAAGACCTCACACCGTCAGGAAATTCTGGATCAGCTTCAATCCTTCCGAAGTAAGGATCGACTCCGGATGAAATTGAACGCCGTGAATCGGAAGGTCCCGATGCTGCAAACCCATGATCTCTCCCTCAGCCGTCTCTGCCGTGACCTGCAAGCAATTGGGCAGCGATTCGCGTCGCACCAGGAGGGAATGATATCGCATCGCGGCAAACGGATTCTCCACTCCGGCAAACAATCCCGAACCATTATGCTGCACCGTTGAGGTCTTCCCATGCATCAGCCGCGCCGCCGGAACCACCTCCCCGCCGAACGCCGCTGCGATGCATTGATGCCCAAGGCACACTCCCAGGATTGGAATAGACTGGCCCAGCTCTTGAACGATCGTATTGCAAAGACCAGCCTGCTCCGGCCTTCCCGGGCCCGGAGACAGGCAGATGTGTTCCGGGCCTAACGACCGGACTAATTCGATCGAGACCTCATCGTTCCGCCTTACCTCCACCGTGCAACCTAGCTGGCCAAAATATTGGACGAGGTTGTAGGTAAAGGAGTCGTAGTTATCGATTACGAGAACCATCGCTAATCTCGGTGGCACGTCCTATCGCATGCATGGTTGCCATGGCCTTGCTCACCGTTTCCTGGTATTCGGCCGCGGGGCTGGAATCGGCCACAATCCCCGCCCCGGCCTGGACATAAGCCTTGTTGTCTTTCAACACTACTGAGCGCAAGGCGATGCAGCAATCGAGAGCGCCATCGAAGCCGAAGTATCCCACCGCCCCCGCGTAACAGCCGCGCTGCTCCTGCTCGAGCTCGTTGATGATTTGCATCGCACGAATCTTGGGAGCGCCGGAGACCGTGCCCGCGGGAAAGGTAGCCCGCATCACATCGTACGCCGTCTTATCCGCCGCTAACCTTGCCGTCACGTGCGACACGATATGCATGACGTGGCTGTAGCGTTCCACGATCATCTGCTCGGTTACTCGGACGCTGCCAAACTCCGCTATTCGCCCGAGATCGTTTCGCGCCAGGTCCACCAACATAACGTGCTCCGCGCGTTCTTTCGGGTCCGCGAGTAACTCTTCGCTGTTGCGCTGATCTTGCTCCGGACTTTTCCCGCGCCGGCGAGTTCCGGCAATCGGCCGCACCTCCACCGTTCGATCCACCACTCTTACGTGCAGCTCGGGCGAACTGCCAACGAGCGAAAAGTTACCGAGCCGCAGGCAAAACATGTAGGGCGAAGGGTTGATCAGTCGGAGACAACGATACAAATCCAGGGGATCACCGGCGAACTCGGTCTGGAAGCGCTGCGATAAGACTACCTGGAAGATGTCCCCCGCGACGATGTGTTCTTTCGCGGTTCCCACCGCAGCTTCGAAGCGTTCCCGCGACATATTACTCTGTGCCTTCGCGGCCCCGGTCGCCTGCTGCGCATCGATCTGGGGCAGCTCGCACGGCGAGGACAATCTTACCAGCGCCGATTCGATCAGACTCTTCGCGGCGGCGTAGGCCCGCTCTTCGTCGCCTTCCTTCTCGAGAAACGCATTCGCGATTAGCTTCATCCGCCGCTCGCGATGATCAAAGACGATGAGCAGGTTCATGATCGTGAACATCATCTCGGGCACTCCCAGTTCGTTGTTCTTTGGAGCTGGAACGGTGGGCTCAAAGCTTCGAGCCACGTCATAACCGAGGAAGCCAACCGCGCCGCCGGCGAAACGCGGCAGCTCCGGCGCCGGAACGAATCTAAATCGGCGCATTACCTCTTCCAGATGAACGAGAGGGTCCTTCGAGATGGGCGACGTATGACGCTGACCGTTTTTCAGGATCGAGAAGCTGTGCCCATCGCTTTCCAGCACCAGACGAGGATAGAAACCAAGAAACGAATAACGTCCCGAGCCTTCCTTCTGCTCGGCCGACTCGAAGAGAAAGCAGAGATCCCCATTCTCCAGCTTCCGAAACGCGGATACCGGCGTGTCGCCATCCGCAATGATGTCGGCGTAAACCGGAACCACATTGCCGCGCCTGGCTAACGCGCAAAATTCTTCGTAGGAAGGATGAAGACTTACCGTCATCGTGGCTGGACGGTAACCGCGGATGCGCCCGCGGCGAGGAAGAAAATATTAGCTCTATCTTCCCACAGCCTGAAACAACAACCCCATCGGCTCTTGTTCTTGTCGAGATTAACGGGGTCGCCTCGATTCGATTTCCAGCGCTTTCTGGGAGTGCGCATCGGCTTCATCCGTGCGTCCCAATCTTCGCAAGAGATCGCTCAACTTGTTGTGGGCCGCGGCGTTGTTGGGATTGAGCTCCAAGGCTTTGGTGTAAGAAGCGATGG
>Ga0193744_1000059_pt1 | contig 45585 bp, 68 predicted proteins | sample L1a1metaG_FD_143056 | JGI IMG/M metagenome (GOLD analysis project Ga0193744, IMG submission 143056) | Soil microbial communities from a riparian zone of the East river system, Colorado, United States - L1a1 | ecosystem: Environmental > Terrestrial > Soil > Riparian zone | place: USA: East River...
CGGTTGTATCGGTTGTATCGATTGTAGCGGTTGTAGCCGTTGTAGCGGTTGTAGCCGTTGTATCGATTGTAGCCGTTGTAGCCGTTGTAGCAGTTGTAGCGGTTGTAGCGGTTGTATCGATTGTAGCGGTTGTAGCGGTTTAAAAAACGCTTCGCCAGTGGAAAGCGGATCATCGGCATTTACTGTGCCGGTAGTTGAGAATATACATCAAAAAGTATTAGAGGCTATCACAACAGAGGGTAACGATATAAACATGGACGCATGGCACACCTGCGATACAAAGCATTGCAGGGCTGGATGGGTAGTACATATTGCAGGTGCTGCCGGCTACGAACTGGAAAAGAAAACATCGACACAATTTGCCGCAATGCAGATTTACCATAAGTCTTGCCCGCAGGTTCCGGTATCCCCTACTAAGTTCTTTGAATCAAATGCTTTTGCTATGGCTGATATCAAGGCTTGTGCAGAAAAGGAAGCGGCGCTGTAATGACCGAAGAACACCGCAAGAGATACGACAGGGATCGAAAAGCATGGGTAGATAAGGTGTGTGATAATAAACCATCACACACCACCTACACCCCACCTGATGAGTTACAGTTGGCCAGAGAGTTCGTACCTTCAAGATGCATCACATTTGGTTGCGGTAAACCGCTGACACCGCAGGAAAGTTTGTTTGGGAATAAATGTATTAATTGTCAAAACACCCGCCGTACAGATGTGGGGAAATGGGTAAGTATATGAGTATTGGAATCCCCTACATGGGCAGTAAAAGAAAATTAGCAGGCGATATACTACAATTTATCACAGCACGCCACAAAGGGCTAACAGATTTTTATGATTTGTTTGGCGGCGGCGGATCTGTTTCTTTTACCGCCATCAGGGATTATAGGTTTAACACTCACTACAATGAATTGAACAGCCATATTTATAGCCTTGTGCGCTATTTGTGTACCCATAAAACGTTTGAACCTAAATTTTATGAATGGGTAAGCCGGGAGGAGTTTTTTGAGCAAATAAATCGTACAGATGCAGATTGGTATAGCGGTTTTGTAATGAGTTGCTGGAGTTTTGGGAACGGGCAGGATTCTTACTTATACGGCAGGGAAAGAGAAGAAATAAAAAGATTGGCGCATGAGTTTATAGTTAACGGCGATCTGGAGGCAATGAAAGGTATCGGAGTAGATATCCCAACACTTAACAATATTAAGGATATGCAAAAGCGAAGGGTGGTGTTTTGTAAACATATAGAAAACAAAATACAGGAAGGAAGAATGCAAAGCTTAGAAATGGTCGAACATCTTGCCCGAATCAAAAACCTCCAAAACCTCCAAAACCTCCAAAACCTCCAATGCACAAACCTGTCTTACCAGCACGTACCAATAACCGGTGAGTCTCCCGTACTTTATTGCGATATTCCTTACCAGGGTACAGGCGAATACAAGGAGGGTGGTTTTGATCACGATGCGTTTTACCGATGGGCTGCAGAAACGGAATACCCCGTGTATATAAGTGAATACGCAGCACCATTTGAAGAGGTACACGCTTTTAGGCATCGGAGTTCTTTATCGGCTACCAACAATAAAAAACAAACAGTAGAAAAAATATTTTGGAATGGCAAAGGAAAGCCATTCAAGTCAACACTTTTCTAACCGCCTCACGGCACAAAAAACAATAAAATGCACCACACCTTAATACTCTCCGAGACAGAGTTTAACACAACGCACAGCCATATCATCACCAAGCAAATGGACTGGTACATGTCAGGCGACACATTAACGATCACCAAAGGTCGCACAAGGGAAGTAAAAGAATTTACGATCGTACAGGTCGATAATCATGATAAGATCAACAAAGGCTGGTGTGTGCTGGGGTTGGAGCCTAAAGACGTGCCATGTATCAACGCTGTACTTGCACCTAAGCTTACTGCTCCCCTCGACGACACCGCTGAGGTAGCAGATGCGCTGAGCGGTGAGCATGGGGAAGTGAAGGATTATTAACGGATAAGGGTGTATGCCAATGGATAGAGCAGCCACCAAGAAGGTGGTGGAGAATCGGGGTTATTCCGACTGTAGGTTCGACTCCTGCCACCCTTACTAAAGCATAAAGGCAACGGCTCCCTATATCCGTATTAAAGATGAGTATTTTATTAAACGGTTCTTTGGATCTTACTTTGATCCTGGAAAAAGCAAAGGCAGGGCATAGCGCTTTCAGCCGCAGCGAAAAAAACAAGCACGTGTACTTTAACATTACACAATGGGTGAATGATGAGCCAAACGATTTTGGGCAACATTCATCATTGCTGCTTAATTCGTCAAAGGAGAAAAAAGACGAGGAAGGAAAAGTTTACATTGGTAATGCTAAGAAAGCAGAAACTGGTGGCGGTACCCCATTAACAGCAGAAGCCGCAAAAGAGCTGCCAGCGGACGAAGAATTACCATTTTAAAATGGCAGAATTTTAATTAAAATAGTTTCCTTTTTAAGTGCTTTTTTGTACCTTTATTGGAAACTATTTTTTTATGCCAAACAAGATCTGTTTTAAATGCGGCCAATCGAAGCCGTTAGATGATTTTTATAAGCACGCACAAATGGGTGACGGCCATTTGAATAAATGCAAAGAGTGCAATAAAAAAGATGTAAAAGATAATTACGAGAAAAATATCTTAGACCCTGCATTTATCAAAAAGGAAAGAAAACGGGGGAGAAACAAATACCATAGATTATACGAAGGAACAGGAAAGGGTAACGCAAAAGTTAATAGTGATTATTTTAAAAGATACCCTGAAAAAAAAATAGCTCACATGAGGGCTCAAAGAATGGAATTGCCGACAGGTTTTGAAAAGCACCATTTTTCTTATCAGCCGGAACATTGGTTTGAAGTTATTTTTTTAACCAAACAGCACCACATGAAAGCGCACAGGTTTTTATTTTATGATCAAGAACGAATGATGTACCGGCGCTATGATACGAATGAGCTTTTAGACACAAAAGAAAAACACAAGGCTTTTATTGATCACTGTATTTTAAATGAAGAAGATTAAAAAATGCAACTAAGGCCATACCAGGAGCAATCTGTTACGCAGGTCGCCCAAAAACTAACAAAACATCGAAAAATAATTTTCCAGTTAGCCACCGGCGGGGGGAAAACGATAACTTTTTCAGCAATCACAAAGCGGTACATCGAGAAGTCAGGTAAATCAGTATTGATACTGGTACATAGAAAAGAATTGATGGTGCAGACAGTTCGCACTTTATTTACCGCCTACAACATCAGCGCCCAAATGATCAAAGCGGGAATGAAATTCGTACCGCCATCGAACGTGTATGTGGGTATGGTTGAAAGTACGATAAGGAGAATACCGGCACACATTGGGTTGGTTATTATTGATGAAGCGCATAACCTTTCATTTGCTAAAATACACGATCATTTTCCCTCACAGTTTATTATTGGTTTTACAGCAACGCCATTAACAGGATCAAAACATAAGCCCTTAAAGAATTACTATGATGAAATTGTAACGGGTGTAGATATACCGGAATTGATAGAAGGGGGGAGCCTTGTTCAAAACATTACCTATGCACCAAAACATAGCGTAGATGCTGCAGCGCTTAAAATAAAGAACGGCGAGTATGACGATAAGTTTATGGGTCAGGAATTTTCAAAGGCGAAGCATATCCAAAATACTGTCGATGCATACCTTAAACATACCCCGCATACAAAGTGCCTTATTTTTAATTGTAACATTGCTCACTCAGAACTTGTTACACAGGCTTTTCAAGATGCAGGGCTTAATTGCCGCAATGTTGACAGCACAATGGAAAACCGTGACGAGATCGTAAAATGGTACAAGGAAACGCATGATGCTATCCTTTGTAATGTTTCTATACTTACTACAGGGTTTGATGCCCCCGATACAGAAACTATAATAATGAATAGGGCAACGCTCTCAATGCCTTTATGGTTGCAGTGTTGCGGGCGGGGCAGTAGGCCGTACACAGGAAAGAAAAACTTTACCATTATAGATATGGGGCAAAATGCAATAACACACGGCGATTGGTGTGATAGCCGTGATTGGGGCGATATTTTCCGAAATCCACGCGGGCCAGGTAAGCCGGGGGTGGCTCCAATAAGGTATTGCCCCGAATGCGATGGTATAATAGCCGCCCGTACCCTTATTTGTCCTTTGTGCGGCCACTTTTTCCCGCCACCCGAAGTAGTGGAAGCTGAACGCATGCACGACTTTGTTGTGATCACAAAAGGTATTGATGTACCAGCATTGATAGCTGAAAATAAAGAACGCAAAGAGTACTACCCTTTCTTTAGAATAGGGAAAGAATTAGCGGTTGCAGCAAAAAAAACTGTACCTGAAATGAACGAAGAAAACTTTATATTTATCCTCCGCAATTACGATACGTTGGCTGCCGATTGGTGTAAAGAAGTTGGCAAAAAATATAACCAGTGGCACAAGGAACGTGCAAAACAAACACTAATTGAAGAACTACAAAAAGTATTTAAAAAATGGCAGCCATCAGCATTTACAAAAATGTAAAAGAAGTAACGAGTACCGAAACAGTGTTATTGAGTATTTTTTTAGACGCTATCCAGTCGGGTAAATGGCAGGATCAGGTGTTAAAAATCCGCACCATCACCGATAAGGATCTGCGTTCGTCTGAAAAAATAAAACTGCCTAATGTAACCATATCCGGCGTTTTTGGTAAGCGTGTAGACGCAGATTGCAAGCAGCATAGCGGTTTTATCGCTATTGATATAGATAACTTAGGCACCGAGGTAGAAAGTACACGGGAACTACTAAAAACAGATCCTTACATATACTCAATTTTTACAAGTGTATCGGGTACAGGTCTTTGCGCCATAGTTAAAATTGACCCCGAAAAACACCGTGAAGCCTTTGAAGGTATAGCAAACTACCTGCTAATAAAATACCAGGTAACCGCTGACCCTACCGGCGTTAATCCTTCCCGAACAAGATTTGTTTCATTTGACCCCGACCTGTATATAAATGAGAAATCTGCTAAGTTTAAAAAATACTTACCTAAGCAAAAAAAACGTGACCTTACTACCACCATTTTCGTGCAAACAGAATTTGACGAAATAGTTAATAAAATGGTGGAGCAAAAAGTTGATTGCTGTGATGATTACAGGGATTGGCGGGATATTGCTTTTGGTTTGTTTGATCAGTTTGGTAAAGCTGGCTTTAGATATTTTGATGCCCTTTCCAGATGTTCTGACAAGTATGATGAAACCGTGTGCGGTGAAATGTGGGGGCATGCGGGCAATAGATCAGATTGGAACGGGAAGCGTGTTACTATCGCTACTATATATTGGCATGCTAAAAATGCAGGAATAAACATTTATAGCGAACAAACTAAAAAAGTTGTTTCGGCCACCAGCACCATGAAAAAGGCTGGTCTTGATGCCAACACAATAGCAAGCAACCTTAAAAAGTTTGAAGGCATTGAAGGGGTAGAGGAGATTATTAAACAGGCTTTTTCATCCAATGCATCTTTTACCGGCGAGGGAACGATGGTTGAAAATGTCCGTATGTGGTTGCGGCATAATTATAACCTTACCCGAAACATGATCACAAGGAAAATAGAGAATGACGGCGAGGTGTTAACGGAAGTGGATTTTAATACCATGTACCTTGATGCGTTGATAATATTTGAAAAGTTAACGTTTGATCTTTTCTTTAAAGTTATTATGAGCCACAATACAGGCTCCTACAACCCGATTACCGATTTTATAAAATCTATTGAATGGGATGGCGAAAACAGGATCGACCAGCTTGGCGCCTGTATCAATTCGAAAACAGGTACTGTTGAATGGCGTTGCCTGATGACCCGCAGATGGTATATCGGCGTTGTTTCTTCTGTTTTTGGCTACATCAATGAACTTAATTTTATTTTGGTGGGAGGTAAAAATACCGGTAAGACCTGGTTTTTTTCGGAACTGCTGCCACCGGAACTGCAGCCGTATTTTGGACGCTCGCAATTAATGCGAGGAACGGATGACGAGATTTTGATGTGTGAAAAAATGATCATTTTGAATGACGAATATGGTGGTAAGGGTAACCGTGACGAGCGTAACGAAAAAAGGATTATGGCGGCGCCAGGGTTTGATGTCCGTGCGCCTTATGGTCGGGGCAACGAATTTATAACCCGTATAGCCTCTTTGTGTGGCACTTGTAATGATTTAGGCGTATTGGACGATGCAACAGGTAACCGGCGGATTGTCGTAATGGAATCGGTAGGCAGATTTGATTTTAATTTATATAATTCACTGGATAAATACCAATTGCTTGCCGAGGCATACGCTATGGTGCAGAAAGGTGAAAGGCCAAAACTAAAAGATGAGGAAATTGACGAACTCGAAGCGATTACCGATGGGCAGTACTCAAAAGTGGTAATTGAGGGCGAATTGATACAGCAACATTTTTTACCCCCATCAAAGACCAATCCGTGGGATCACATGACCGCTACACAGATTAAGGTTTTCCTTGAGAATCATACACGCAATGCATTAAATATCAATAAAATAGGCGCTCAATTAAAAAAACTTGGGTACACAAGATCAAAAAAAGAAGGCACCTACGGGTACGATATTAGCTCTGTACCCGTGATCGTTTCCGGCGGGTAACTACTTTTTTTCAGGGTAACTACCGGGTAACTGTAAAGTGTTGATAATCAGCTCGGGTAACTACTTTTGCAGAAATGGGTTCAAACTATGGACAGAAAAATAAAATAATAATTAATAAAATATATTTATACCCTTGTATAATATTAAGGAAAAGTAGTTACCCTTAATTTATAAATAAGTTACTAATCAATACAGATGTGGGTTTAAAGAGGGTAACTACATAAAAAAATCAGTTGCCCTGCATAAGTTACGCTGTTACCCTAATATAAAAGTAGTTACCCGAGCTATTATTTGTAAGTTACACTTAGTTACACTATATTTACTCAATGAAAAAACAATTTATATATTTCTTTAAACATAAAAATGTTTCAGGAATAAAAATAGGAAGAACTTCTGGGGAAACTGTCAACTCAAGGTTTCAGCAATTTAAAACGTATTCGCCATCAGGTTCAGAAATTATTGGGTTCTTTGAGTGCCTTAACTGTGTTGATTTAGAAAGAAAACTACATATTGAACTGAAAGCCCATAGAATGAGTGGCGAGTTTTTTGATATAAGCGTAGATCATGCTTTATCTATAATAGATAAATACGACTTATCACTACGAAAAATAAAATACTTATTTAACGAGTGGATTTCAGGCCCTGGAAATAATACAGATGAACTGACGAAGCTATTCCAAAAAGCAAAGCAAGTAAAAAAAGTAAAAGAGATTGGGGAAACAGATGAATTTATATCAATAGGTAAAAATATCTTAAAAGGGGAATTGTTTATAACTTCTACAGCAATAATGAAATATTTATCTGAAAAAGAAAATAGGGAATTTAATTTAAATAGAATTGGAGCGGCATTAAAAAAACACGGTATTACAAGAACAAGCAAGGGTGGCGTATATGGATATCTTATAAATTTTAATGACCCAAAAAATATACTATGACAGAAGATCAATTACAGGCAGAATTTTGGAAAGAAGTATGGAACAGGTACCCACAATTAAGGCGATTGATGTGGGCTGTCCCAAATGGCGAAAAACGCAATCCTGTGCAGGCTCGATTGATGCAGGCGACAGGATTATTGCCCGGGGTTTGGGATCTTCATTTATTTTATCATGGACAATTCCATATTATTGAAACCAAAGCAGGTAACAATCAATTGACCGTTGACCGCATTGAAAACGGGAAGAAAAAGTACGGTCAACTCGAATGGGGCGAGCTTATGGCAGCGCAGGGCGCACACCGCCACATCTACCGAACCCTGGGCGAAGGATTGGAGATAATAAAAATTATTTTGTCCGGTGAATGAAAAAGGGCGTAAATTTGAAATCATGGCAGGAAGACCGGAAATATACGACAAGAACATGGCAGGGGCTATCTGTGAACAGATCGCCACAACGAGCAACAGCCTAAGAACTATCTGCGAAATTGACGGTATGCCGTCCGTAGGTACTGTTTTAAAGTGGTTAAATGAAGACAAGGAAGGATTTTTGGCACAATACACACGTGCGAAGGAAAGCCAGGCAGAATTTATGGCAGAGGAAATGCTCGATATAGCTGATGATGGCAGTAACGACTTTATGAAAATCACAGGCAAGGGCGGTCAGGAATATGAGGTTGAAAACAAGGAATGGACGAGCCGGTCAAAACTAAGGGTTGAAACGCGTAAATGGCTCCTGTCTAAACTAAAGCCAAAGAAGTACGGCGATAAAGTACAGACCGAGATCAGTGGCCCCGACGGCGGTCCTGTTCAGATAACCGGTATGGAGATAAAATAAATTTGCATCTTTCATAACAACGCATTACTTTAGTGCCTCAATCAATTGGTAGTATGGGCCTGAAACCGTAATACCAAATTTCAAAATAGTTAACCGCTGGCGATTTCAGGATCAAAGGCGGTATTTTTATTTTAATGATCTACTACTTCACCCCATATTCAACCGTCAAAAACCTTGGAGCCGAGTATAACAGGTACATGGCCCTGTTGACCGACGATAATCATGCAGTGTTCATGGATGGTGATACGATGTTCTTAACACCCGATTACGGGATGATCATAGCAAAGTACGTGGAGCAATATCCTGATACGGTGTTAACGTGCTGGACCAACAGGATACATGAATTGGCGATCGGGCAGCTGGACAAGCTGGCGCCCGCAACGGATAGTATTGCTGACCATATCCGCTATGCTAAAGAGGTTTCTGAGCGCGAAGTGAATGTTACACCTATTACCGGTCCTGTTTCAGGTTTCCTGATGGTAGTACCAAAGAGAGTATGGTTGCAGCATAAATTTACAGAAGTACAGGTTTATGCAAAATCAGGGCCGTATAACTTACTCGGTGTGGACAACGAGTTTACCAATGGTGTTCGTGTATTAGGGATACCTGTATTGCGAATGAATAGTATTTATATTTTTCACACATATCGTCTTTTGGATGGTAGTAAAGCGCACTTACTTTGACCCTCACTCCTCAAAACATATTAGCCGCATTGCAGGGTAATACTCCTTTGTCATTGGTCAGAATAGGGGATGGCGAAGGAATAATCCTTAATGCCTTGACCAGTTACCACGCTTTAGACCTGGCGAATACTGCTGTCCTTAACAGGCAGTTAGGTTTCAGCCCTTCACTGGATGATATAAAGCAGATAAGGCAGAACCTTATCACAGCGTATGAAGGCGCTGATATTATCGGGGTCCCGATGCACAAGCAAGCAACCAGCACCCATTGGACAGGTGTAGTTGATATTATGAAGTCTAACTGTAATATTACCACTGATAAGTTTACCTCCACTGATATAGGCTACGATATGCTTAATGCAGGCTTATTCGATACACTGCTGCAGGACAGGGATCAACTGGCTTATATCAGCTGCCGGCAGTTAGAGGAAAGGGTAGCTAAGAAGTGGAATATAGCAAGGGTTAGCGGGTATCATATTTCTCCAGAGGTTAAATTCACGAGTGGTTACAAAGGTGAGCCGCACTGGCCGGTACAGTTCAATAAAGCCGCCAGGTGGATGGATGTAGTTTGCAGACCCGGTATGCTGTTGCTCGTTGGTGCAGGTGTAGTAGGCAAGATATACTGCCAGTGGTGGAAGGAAAGGGGTGGTATTGCTTTTGATGTGGGGAGCGTACTAGATGAGTGGGCAGGGAAAGTAACAAGAGGCCCGGAACGTGGATTAGATAAAGAAATTGCCGATGGCAAAGGATATAAAATATAATTTATGAACCTCTACTCCCGCATAAAACCAAACACCCTACTACACATCATCCACCGTAAGGAAGATTGGATCGATGGCAGGCAGGATCTGACGCCGGAAACAACGGCATTGCAGGTAGCCACTATCAAACAACCTGCAGGGCAAACGTTCAGACCGCATAAGCATATACCTAACGAACGTATTATCCCGATAACTAATGAGTGTTGGGTTATACTGACGGGCAGTGTTAAGGCAACGTATTACGATATTGATAACAGCGTACTGCACGAGGATGTACTACTGCCCGGCGATGTAACGATAACAGTAGGTGAAGGTGGGCATAATTACCTGTTTATGAAAGATGGCGTAGCACTGGAAGTAAAGAATGGGCCATGGGTTGGTACAGAAAAAGATAAAGAATTTATATGCGAACAATTGTAACAACAAGTAATTTATACCTTCACCTGTTACCGGTATTTACCTACCTGTGGAATAAATACTACCCGGGCCAGCAGGTAACAGTATTAGGCTACGATGTTCCACGTGAATCGCTGCCTGGTAACTTTACGTTCGTATCAATGGGCAGGCAGGGAGATGTGTGTGAATGGTCAACAGATATACGTAAGTGGGTAGAGGGGCAGGATGCGGAATGGCTGCTATGGGTAATGGAAGACACCTTTCTTAAAACATCTGTTAACAGTGAGCAGATAGATTGCGCATGCGCTTTGATGTACGAGGGTATAGGCCGTATAGGGCTTACAAAAGATATTCAGAACAGAGAACATAATACCGATCAGTTTGGTGTAGTATGGGCTCATCCTGAAAGCAGGTACAGACTGAGTACGCAACCGTCTATATGGAATAAAAAGTTTCTGTTGCAGCATATGACCGAGGGGTTAACACCATGGGAATTTGAAACACAGGATCCAAAGAATGATAATTGGGCGGTAGTTGGATTGAAGGAGTGGCCTATATCTCACAATGAAGGAGTAAATAAACGGGATAGATTCGCACTTGATCTAACAGGTATGGTGAAGGAAGATATTGATCACATAAATAAAATTAAAGCAACGTGGTAAAGGTTAACGTAGGCTGCGGTAAAAGGAACTGGTCAAGCGAGGGCTGGATCAGCGTAGATGGCGCTGACTTTCCGCATGTAACCAATAATGATGTATCGCTTAAATGGATGGATAACGATAGCGTTGATATCATTGTTGCATCGCATTTGATAGCGTATTTTGATCACAATGATGCGGTATCAATATTGAAAGAATGGTTACGGGTATTGAAACATGGTGGCGTTTTACATATAAGTACACCGAATATGTATGTTATTAGCAAGCTAATTGCTGATGGTATGCAGTTAAAATATGCATTAGGCCCTGTTTACGGCAGAGCTTATGGTGATGGGCATAAGGTTGGATATGATTATCTATCAATGATAATACTATTAGGCATTGCGGGTTTTACAAATATAGAAATCTACGACCACCGCACCACCTGTCACCCCAACACCGGCAACAGAGAGGATTATTACGACGATCATAGTGCAGCATATATCGAGGGTACTCTTATATCTCTTAACGTTCAAGCTACCAAACCATGAGCGATACATCAGATTGGATGGTAACGGGTAGTGACCTCCATAACTATCTGCAGGCTTGCAGGGAAATAAATATGTCCACGTTCAAACAGGATAACAGGCTAACCAAGATATTTGAACATTCTACCAAAAGACAGGGGAGGGAGTATTTAAAAATTATCCTTAACCAGCATCCCGAATGGTTGAAGTTCGATTTTACCAATGATGCGATAGGTAACCCCACTACCCACGATTTTGGGCTGGTCCGAGCCTCGGCATCCACACTGCAGTATATAGGCGTACTATCCAACCTGGTTAAACGTTTTGGTCCTCTGAATGGATTACGTATAGTAGAGATAGGTGGCGGCTACGGCGGTCAGTGCAGGACTATCCTTGATATGTTCCAGCCTGCATGCTACCACTTGATAGACCTGCCGGAAGTGGTAGGCCTGCAGCGTATGTACTTAGGTGCACATCCATGCAAGGCGGGAGAGGTTGAATTCTTAACTGAGCCGAACGGGAGAGGTTATGATTTAGTGATCAGTAACTATGCACTAAGCGAAGTACGGGATAACGATCGGTATATGACCGAGGTTGTGGAGCGTTCTAAACACGGATACCTTACCTGTAACACGAATCTGGTACAACTTAATTTTAAACACGACCGTTTCCCTGACCTTGTTAGCGAAGCGGTTAATAATTTTATATTGGTATGGTAGAAATATTCACGGTTGCTACGGGCAACGTTGATAGCGAGGGAGATATAATTGTATTAAGCGGTATTAAAGTGCCGCAAAAGAAAATTCTTGTATTTCATAATTTTGACCAATCCAGCCCAATAGGCGAAATAGAAGGGTACGAAATTAAGGGCAATGAGTTTATTGTAAAGGCAACACTTGCCGAAGATGTAAAAGGTTTATACCCTGCCATCGGATATACCGTTAATAAAAGCAGGCAAGAAGGTGATGTTAGGGTTATAGAGGATTTAACATTGCACTCAATAGGATTATGCGGCAACCCTAACGCTGACGAAACCATTAAACCTATATCATGACCATCGCCACCTCCATCACAGCTGACTACCTGGAAAGGTCGCAACCCTACTTCCAAAGCGTGGCATTACACATGCCCGACGCAAGGCGCATTTGCTTTACGATAGGCTTTACCACTACTATTGAAGGATGGGAATGCGTACACGTTCCTTTCAGTGAGATAGTATGGCGCCCAATGAATAGAGAGGGCTATCAATCTTTACAACATGGCGAATTTACCAAGTATGCCAACTTTGACGCTGACGAAATGATATTGTTTACCGACAGCGATATGGTATTGCAGCGTAAATGGGATATTGAACTACCGCCGACGGATAGTATTTTAGTCACTTATTCATCATGGCCGCAGACGCCGCTTATGGAAGTGGTAAAGAACTTGGCACCGGTAAGAAGGATCGACAAAGTGTTAAAAAAATGGGGTATCTTGGTACAGCGGGAATTTTGCACCTGTTTTATCGGGGCTAAGGCATCGACGTGGGAACGGCTGTATAAAGTTTGCACCGCACTATACGGGGTGCTGGATGAGTTCGAGCACCATGCGGCGCAGCAGTTAATGATCAATCTTGCGGTGCATAATTACTTTAAATCGCACCAGGTATTACCGCCGTTCGTGGTTAATGCGTCATGGTATGAGGGCACAGAGGCTGAAGGCGAGCCACTGAAGGTGATGCAGACTGGCAAGGATGTGAAGGGTGAACCGGTAGAGATCGAGGAAACAGTTTATTTTAATCATAGTAAATTTAATGTGTGATAAGCGACGATATAGCAAACGTGAAGCACAGGAAGCATTGAACGCCTGTAAAAAATTCAGGCGCAAACAATTTCGTAAAGAAAAAAGATTTTATCACTGCCACGAATGTAATATGTGGCACTTAACAAGTAAAGCATGGCACCGGATTTTTCAACCGTTACCGAATTTGAGAACAGGATAGCCGAGTTCTTTGGAGCGCCGTATGCGGTTATGACAGATAGTTGCACCAGTGCAATTGAATTATGCTTGAGATATAAGAAAGAAAAGATCATGTATTCCCCACGCAGGACATACCTGTCAATACCTATGCTTGCAGAAAAATTAGGAATAAAATTAGTGTGGCACCACGAAAACTACGTATGGAAAGATTATTACCCTGTTGTTATACGTGACGATTATACTACACCAATTTATGACGCAGCGGTATTGTGGCGCAAAAACAGCTACGAGCCCAACTCTTTTATGTGCTTATCCTTTCAGCGGCAAAAGCACTTATCATTGGGGAAAGCTGGTATGATCCTTTGCGACAACAAAGAAGCGGCTGATATGTTAAAACTGATGTCATATGATGGCCGCCAACATGATATACCGTGGCGTAATCAAGATGTATCGGTTATGGGTTATCACTATGCACCCACTTTTGAAACAGCAGCATTGGGTCTTAGTAAACTGGATGCGGCTATTGCAACAGAGCCCCGCCAATGGGTTGTTACAGACTGGCCGGACCTTACACAAATGAAAATATTTAAACAATAAAATACACATAACATGTCACAAACAATTGGAGAAAAAAGAGTTCGTTCAGCTTTTAACCCGTCAGGTGCGGGCAATGTAAACGCCATCAAAAACAACACCGCAACTTTGATTAACATTTGCGAAGAAATGAAACCTAAAGATGGTTCAATATTGAACAATGAGCAGGCTCGGCTTATTGCACTTGCTCAAACTGCTTACGAAGAAGCTGCAATGTGGGCTGTTAAAGCAGCTACTTATGAGTAAAAAAGTTCTTATATTCGGCATAGCAGGTCAGGATGGATCATACCTAACGGAATACCTGTTATCGTTAGGGCATGAAGTACATGGCACGATACGTCGTAACAGTACGCCTGAAAATCAGGAGTGCAGGATTGATGGGCTGCCTGTTACTACTTACTATGCCGACTTGTTAGATACCGGAAGTATTGATACGGTACTAAGGACAGTTATGCCTGATGAAATATATAACCTGGCCGCACAATCGCACGTCCGTATCAGTTATGATGTACCACAATTTACGGTACAGACAAATGCATTGGGGGTATTGAATTTATTAGAAGCATATCGTAAGATTTGCCCAAAAGCAAGGTTTTACCAAGCTAGTAGCAGCGAAATGTTTGGCACAAGTGTAGACAGTGATAATTACCAAAGAATAACTACACCCATGTCGCCGGTATCACCATACGGCTGTGCAAAGGTTTTCGGTTACAATATTTGCCGTAATTACCGCCATGCGTTCGGGTTGCATGTAACCAACGGCGTTCTTTTTAACCATGAAAGCTCCCGACGTGGATCTAATTTCGTTACCAATAAAGTGGTGAAAGCAGCAGTACGCATTAAGTTAGGATTGCAGGATGTATTAGAATTAGGAAATATGGATAGTTACCGTGATTGGGGCCATAGCAAAGACTATGTGAAAGCTATGCACCTCATGATGCAACAGGATAAACCAGGAGACTGGGTGGTAGCTACCGGCGTAACGCATTCAGTGAGGGATATGGTAGAATATGTTTTTGGAAAGCTGGATGTTAGCATGGACAAAGTGATCACTAACGATAAATTCAAACGTCCGCAGGAACTTGACTATTTACGTGGCGATGCTACGCCAATACGTAAACTTGGCTGGAAACCGGAGTACACCTTTGAAAGTATGTTATTGGAAATGATAGAACATTGGTTAAATTTCATGGGGTAAAATGTAAAAAGTATAGTACAAAACAATAGCAAATGACCCGCACCTGTTTTACCGCCATCATTGGTAACTACGAAGACCTTAAAACGCCAACGGTAATAACGCCGGGATGGGAATATATTTGTTTTACCGATCAACCGTTGCAACCCGATGTATGGAAAATAGTACAGGTGCCTGCCGGTGATAACCCGCAACGTACGGCTCGGCGCATTAAGATAATGTTCCATGAATATATCGATGCGGAGCAATCCATGTGGCTCGATGCTGCTTTTCAGATCAATTGTGACCTAAATAAGTTTTGGAACTACTTTAAATCACCGCTGACGGTACCGAAGCATCCGCTGCGTACTTGTGTTTATGCAGAGATACGTTCGTGCCTTGCTAATAACCGTGGCGATGCGGCAGAGCTGGTAGCGCAGGAAGCAGCGTACAAGGCAGAGAATTTCCCCTACTTCACTAATAATATTATCACCAGCGGCGTATTGATGCGTGACCGGCGTTCTATACCTTTGTGTGAGGCGTGGTGGGCAGAGTTGTCGAAACACAGCGCCAGGGATCAGGTAGCATTTGCGAAGATATGCGGGGCGTTCGACTGGTATAAGTTCAATTGGGATTACAGCCAGTCAAGAGAATTGCACTATATTAAACACTTTCACCATAGACATTGAAAATATGATAACGAATCACACACAGTTGATAAATTGGCTGATTGCAAAACATAATCTTACTTCCTACTGTGAGATCGGAACGCAAAACTGTAACAATAATTTCCATAAGATACACAGCCCGGTAACATCATTGATTAAAGTTGGTGTAGATCCCGAACCTATCAATGGTGACAATAGGATAACGGTTGGTACAAGTGATGAATACTTTGCGCTAAACCCGCCAAAGATGGATATCTATTTCATTGATGGTTACCACGAGTGTGAGCAAGTGAAACGTGATTTCGAGAACACCCTCCGCTGCCTTAACGACAACGGCTTTATAGTTCTCCACGACACACTACCCGATGAGGAACAATTTACCACTGTTCCACGTGCAACAAAAAAATGGTTCGGCAACGTATATTTATTTGCCACAACCTTGTACGCTTACGGTTTGGAATACGTTACCCTTGATATGGATTGCGGTTGTACTGTGGTAAGAAAGAAACAAGCTGCCACAGCGCCAAAGGTACCAGCAGCAACGCAGAATTGGGAAGGTTATGTAAAGCATGGTAGGGAATTAATGAATGTTATAAAACCGGGGGAGATTGAAAATTATTTTTGATACCAGGGGCAACCCAAAACAAAAGGCCGCAGCACAGGCATGGGTAGATCCTAAAATATCACAAATACTTTACGGGGGAGCGAAGTATGGCGCAAAGTCAAATACCGGCTGTAACCTTATTTTCGGAAATGCTATGATGTACCCCGATACGAGATTTTTTATTGCCAGGGAAAGCCTTACCGATCTACGCCGTTATACAATACCATCAATTTATGAAGTGTTTGGATTATGGGGGTTAGATCATGGCAAATACATGAAGTATAACGGGCAGGATAACTTTTTTCAATTATACAATAAATCGGTAGTTGAATTTGTAGATGCATCGTTCAGTCCCAGTGATCCCGATTTTCACCGTTTTGGGTCAAGGCAATATACGCAAGGGTGGTGCGAGGAAATTGGCGATATGCACCCAAATGCGATAACTAACTTATTCCTTACCGTTGGCCGTTGGCGCAACCGGGAAACAGGGTTACCTAAAAAACTACTGCTTACCTGCAACCCGCATAAAGGGTATGGTTATCAAAACTTCTACAAGCCGCATAAAGCCGGCACATTGTCAGCGGATAAAGTTTTTATTTCAGCATTACCATCGGATAATAAAGCCGGCGACCCTGAATATATAAAAAGCCTGTTGGAGCTTAGCAATAAAAATGAGCGGGAGCGGCTGGCCTTTGGTAATTGGGAGTATGATGATGACCCTGCCGCACTTCACGAGTACGAAAAAATACTCGACATCTTCTCTAACACCCACGTTGAAGGCGGCAATAAATTCATCACCTGCGATATTGCCCGGTTAGGAGGTGATAAAATAGTGATCATTGAATGGGATGGATGGCGGGGATATGTGCGATATTATACAAAGCAAACCCTTGACGTTACCACTACCTACATACAGGCTGCAATGTCAAGAAACCAAACGGGGCATAGCAATACTTTGATAGATAGTGATGGCATGGGCGGCGGCCCTGTTGATATGCTGAAAGTAAAAGGTTTTACCAATAATGCCAGGGCTTTACCATCCCCTACAAGCCTTTATAATGAAAAAGGCGTGCAGATACCGGAGAACTTTGACAACCTAAAAAGCCAGTGCTATTTTAGATTAGCCGAAAGAATCAATAAAAACGGTTTATATTTGGAATGTGAATCGGATGAGATAAAGCAATGGATCATAGAAGAATTGGAGCAAGTGAAGCAAAAGTTACTGGATAGTGATATGAAAAAAGGCGTTATCCCAAAGGATAAAGTTAAGGAAGCATTAGGCCGTTCTCCCGATTTCGCTGACGCCATTATGATGCGTGAATACTTTGAACTAAAACCGGTGATTGAATTACAACATGGTAACTACTAATACCCATATAAAATGGCAATAGACTTCTTTGGCAAACAGGCCGCTAAACGTGTAGAAGATATTTCACACCAAATGGTTGTGCAGGCAAAGGAAATTAAGAGGGCCGCTACCCGTGAAGTTGCTGCAGTTCGGTTAGATCGGATAAAAGCTATGCAGGGCAACAGGGCAATGCAGGCTATGTTCAATAATTTCAACACGCAGATATTCCCGCATTACAATGTTGTTAAAGAGCAATTGATATACCAGACACTAGATGATATTTACAGTGTCGTTTCCCGCCTTGCTGAAGCGTCAGCTATGATACCGTTCTACGGTGAATATAAAGACGGGTCGGAGTTGAAAGATAATGACAAGCTGCATCTATTCCTTGATACACTTACTTACGAGCAAAGAATTATCGCTTACACGTACCTGTTATTGCAAGGGGAAATATTTGCGTATAAGGAGAAAATAGAATTTGGCATCAATGCCGGTGTGCAGCGATTGAAGTTTCTTAATCCGTACAACATGGTGGTGAATGTTACGCAGACATTCCCGTTAGAGATAACAGGGTACGCATACTACGATAGTGTGAATGGGTACAGCGTGAATATCCCTATAGAGGATATGATGTTTGTAAAACTGTTCAACCCTGATATGGATACGCAAAAATCCATCAGAGGATTAGCGCCTATCGCTGTACTTAAACAAAGGATCACAAGAATAAAGGCGGGTCTTGACGTGAGTGTAGCGCAGATGCAGAACGGTGGTGTGCCGGGTGTGTTGTATGAAAAGACATTAGGAATAGAGGGAGGCGCTATCGGTCGCAGGCAGGAACTGTTTGCCCGTTTCCTAAACAATAGTTCCAACAAAGGTGCTCCGTTTATGACGCAGGGGGATCTTGGATATTTAGCCATCGGTAATACTTTGGCTGATATGAATCTTGCAGAACTGGCGAGTATTGACCTTGATAAGATATGTAATGTTTACCACGTTAGCTCAACTGAATTTAATAATAAATCAGCATCTACCGAAAGCAACGTATCTAATCACAGTAAATCATTTTATACCGCAGGCGTACTGCCAAAGGTAATGATGTTCCGTGATGGGCTTAATTACCAGGTGCTGCCTGATATACGCACAATTGGCAGGCTAAAAGAAGATATCAGCGACATACCGGAACTGCAGGAAGATATGGAAGCTAAAGCCAGGGGCTATGCTGCAGCGCCTGTGATGGTGCCTAATGAAGTGCGTGAAGGTTTAGGACAGAAAAGGATCGAAAACGATCCTAATATGGATAAAATATATATCAAAACAGGATACGCATTATTAGAGGATGTTGCTTCACCGACCGATGATCTCAGCAATGATTCGGGCGATTATACACCACCAACAAACGATAATGGAAAAACTGATTAAGCAAATAGTGGAAGATGCAATACCCCTTGATATGACCTGCGAAATAAAACGCAGGGAACAATTAAGATTAAGGGCAAAGCTGCGTTTGGATATCGAAGAATTGTTACGTTCTGTAGGATATGGCAGACCAGGTCCACAACAACTTAAATAAAATGACCCCTGATGAGCTTACAGCATTCTGGTATAAATTTCATGCTCACATAAAGCGGCAGGAGGCGATATATGCGCCTAAATTCAACAAAGCATTACGGGAACAGATAAACGCTTATTGCACAAGCGGCACACTGATGGCTGTTAATTCAGAGCCGGTGTACAAGGTGCTGGTAGAACTTTACAGGAATGTATCTGTTATCTGGGCACATCAATCACTTATACAAAGAAGAAAATCCCGTCAGCCTATGGGCTTCAGTGAGCGTATAATAGAGCTTATGAAGCAGTACTACGGCATAGACCTGCTTAACGATGCTGAAGGAATAACTGAGACAACAAAAGAGGTGATACGTCGCGTGTTGTTGCAGGCAGAAATAGACGGCATAGGTTTCGATGATATAGTCGACAGGCTTGCAGATACTGCACTTACACGTATCCGTGCCCGTCTTATAGCCCGTACAGAGATCGTTACCGCTTCCAATGGCGCTGCCGTTATACAGGCCAAAGAATCAGGGCTCACTTTAAATAAGGAATGGGTGTCTGCGCGGGATAACAGGGTACGTCACGATCACAGGGAGGTCAACGGTAAAATAGTTGGCCTCAATGACGATTTTAAGGTAGGTGCTGTTTTCATGTCACAACCAGGTGATAAGCGTGGTGGTGCCGCTAACTGCTGTAACTGCCGGTGCTGTACTGTATTTAACCAGGTGTTTGTATAATTTTTGAGAAGGATAGTTAATACCATCTTTGAGTGCAGATAGCGGTTATTACATTTTTACTAAAATCCTTATTATCATAATTAAATTCTATTTTAGGATTTTTTTCTATAGATATAATTCTCTTATTATCTGGTAAATGAATAAGATGTTTATACTCATCGTTAATAGGTTCTATAAAAGAAAAAAATTTTTTTATATAAGAGGTATTGTTAGGGTCAAACCCGTTATCTATTAGCTTTTCCCTTATAGCATTATCTAATGCTTTTTGAATATCGTTTGTTTCAATTGTCATTTCAACATTTTATATTTTTTCTTGTGAATCAACTTCAGATTAACCGCCTCCATTTTATCGTACAACATCAATGACACTCCTAAATCTGTTTGCATAGCATCTATATTTACGTAATTAACATTTTCTCCGTCAACTAAGCATTATATTTTGGCCTAAACTAAATTGCTCGGTTGCAAAAGCTACTTTATTATGGCTGTGATCACCGAAACGAAACGACACAATTAAAGGTGTGTTATGTAAAACTATTTTCATTTTGTTTCCCCCTTGTCAATAGTTTGCCTTTGAAGTGTGGGTATGCCGTCACGATCAAGTTTTTCACGGGCCGCTTTATCATAAAAACCTCCGATTGTTTCCTGCCCTACCAATATTTTTTTTACTTCTTCGCAAATCTGTTTATCTACTCTTTGCGAAACTGTGATATATTTCTTTTTTGGAATTTGCATAAGTGTAGCAAATATACTACACACTTTATTGGCTACAAAGCAAATGCAATAATTTATTTTTACTTCCAAGATGCTTAAATCAGTTTCCAGCGATATTACAGACATAGACGAGAAAGGTAGAATTGTCGTTGCGGCAAACGCTTTCAATAACATTGACAGCGACCGTGATATTTCCATGCCTGGCTCTTTTGATGTAACGATCAAACAAAACTTTGCACGGTTAAAATGGTTTTTGAACCATGACCGCATGCAGCTTTTAGGCGTGCCATTAGAGGCAACTCCTACAAAGGAGTACTTAAAGGTAGTAGGGCAGATCAACCTGGATAAACAGATTGGCCGTGATACCTACGCTGATTATAAGTTGTTTGCTGACCACGGCAAAACCCTTGAACACTCAATAGGAGTGGATGCGATAAAGTATATGGATGACAGGGAAAATAACGTGCGTAAGGTAACCGAGTGGAAGTGGTGGGAATATTCTACCCTTACATCTTGGGGCGCTAACGAAAACACACCTTTGCTATCCATTAAATCAGCAAGCCCCGCACAGGCGCTTGACCTGTTTGAACTAAGAATGGAGAAAGGCCAATACACAGACGAAACATTTAACGAGATAGAGCAATCAATTAAACGTTTAAAATCACTGATGACGGCGCAACAGCAAAAGTCACAGCCGGTTTCTGCCGATGTACTGGCGGGGGTTTCAGCACAATTTTTAAAATCATTAACAAACTAACTAAAACTTCAACAATGAAGATAAATAAATTTTACGATGCTGATCCCGCCGATAAAGGCGGTGGCGCACCCCCTGCACTAACTGCTGACCTTTTGATGAAAGAGCTTACTACCATTAAAAGTGCACTTGAAAAGAACTTTGAAAAGAAAGCAGCTGACCAGGAAAAGAATTACGAAGAAAAACTGGCAACAGTTGTTCAAACGATCGAAGACCTGAAAGCCCTTGACGCTGCAAAAGCAACGGCCGAGCAGTTAAAAGAGATCAAGGTCGACTTGGATATCACCATTAAAGCCTTTGATAAATTGCAGTTGCGTATAAAAGCAGATGCAATGACAAACAGTAACGGCAGGGCTGAAGATATGAGTATGACCGGCCAGATTAATAAAGCACTTGCCAATAAAATGGAAGAGATTAAGTCTGGTGCTATTACCAGTAAATCTATCCGTGACCAGGGTATGACGCTTAAAGCTGTTCAGACCATGACGGTTATAGGCAACATGAATACCGGCGTAGTGCCTAATACATACCGCTCGGGTATCGTACCGCAACCTTTTGAAAACGTGCATTTACGTGACCTGGTGAATATCACCCCGTCCGAAACAGATTCTTACCATTTTTTCCGCCATGCATCAACAGGTGAGGGCGCTATCACATGGCAGGGTAATGAGAATGGAACGAAAGCACAGTTTGATGAGGATTTTGTAGAGATTACTGTAAACCTGGACTACCTGGCAGGTTTCTTAAAGATCAGTAAAAAAATGCTGCGTAATTTCGCTGGCTTACAGGCGTACTTAGGTCGCTGGTTACCGGAAAAATATTATCAAGCTGAAGATACAAAAGGGTATCAGTACCTTATTGCTAATGCAACAGGTGTAGCGGATACAAGTGGTACAGATATGATCAGCCAGATCATACGTACTATCGGTAAGCAAAAGAAAGCAAAATACAATGTTAATGGTATAGTGGTTGACGGCGAAGTATGGGCAAGAATATTAACCTACAAAGCAACAACTTCGGGCGAATTTACACAGCCTATCGGCGTGGTGAACATCCGCCCTGACGGCACCTTAATGATCTGCGGTATCCCCGTTTACACAGCCTCTTGGGTTGGGGGGGATGAAGCGATCGTAGGTGACTGGAGATACTTCGAGATCATACAAAGCGAAGGGTTGCAATTGGGTTTCTTCGAGCAGGATGGTACCAACGTACAACAGAACCTTATCACTGTACGTATCGAGGCCAGCGTAGGATTTGCAATGCTTGATCCAAAAGCATTTGCGGTGTTGAGCCTTGAATCAGTTTCTTAAGTTTTGGTTAATTGAATAATAAAAGCCCTGCCATAACAGGCGGGGCTTTTTAAAATAACATAGAATGGACTACTATCGTAACGCTGACAAACGGGATACCTGCAACGCAGGCGTTTCTTACAACCAGGTGATCGATGTAGATAATAATGCTGCAGTAGGAGTAGAACTTTTTACGGCAACAGAGTTCAAGGATGAGTTTGCTAAAATTGATACAGATGATGAGGGTGGACTGATATCAGCACTTATAACATCAGCCCGCAGGATGTGTGAACAATGGGTAGGAATGAATTTTATTGCCCGTAAGGTTACCGCAACGATCAATAACAGCAACGGCGGGTCTTATTTACCATACGGGCCGGTAAGCGGAGCGCCAACAGCTAACGATGCAGATGGCGCCGCAATAACAGACCTTGTTTTAACAAGTTCAGCATTTAAGCAGATAGGGACACCGGTAACGGATTTCGTGCAGGTTACTTACACTGGCGGTTACACAACAGGCAACTGCCCGGCAGAACTTATAACAGCAGTAAAAATGCAGGCTTTGTATATGTATGAGAACAGGGGCGATGTTACAGGCGGGTTAAGCACACAGGCGCAACAGATATTGTTACCGCTAAAAAGGATCTAACAATGGCAACATCAAGACAAGGCACGGGCGCAAAGGACAGGAAAGTTGAGTTTGTGAATTATACAGACGGGCAGGACACCTACGGAGGTCCTACGAGTACAGAAAGAGAGCGTTTTGAAAAGTGGGCAAATGTGAAAGATAGATCAGGCGGTCCGCAGAACGGACAGGCGCAGGAGGTTTGGCAGTATGACGCCGAGGTAGTTATAAGGTATGACGCAAGGGTAACAAGTGGCAGTATCATGGTTTACAGCGGTAACAGGTACAAAATAAATAACCTTCGCATAAGTGGTGAGGGGTACAAAAAAGAAATGATCATGCAGACTTCTAAAATAGAAACTGCAACAAACATATCGTAATGGCGGGTTTCAAAATAGAGATCAAAGGATTAGCCGAACTGCAACAGCGGTTATCTAAACCTGAGGTTGACGCCAAAATAAACAAAGTTCTTTCAAAGTTTGGTAATGATGTTCGTACGGAGGCAATAAGACGTGCGCCGGTTAATGAAGGACGGTTACGGCAATCGATATTCTACCAGGCAGGGCAACTGCAGGTTACTATCGGGGCTAACGTAGATTACGCAGCCTATGTTGAATTTGGTACACGTAAATTCGCAGCCGCCTACGTCGCAACATTACCGGCATCCTGGCAGGTATTCGCAAGGAATTATAAAGGCCCCGCCGGTGGAACGTTCGATCAGCTTGTGATGAGAATTTATGAATGGGTAAGGAAGAAAGGTATCAGGGCTAATCCGAAACAGGGGGTACAGGAAGATAATTTCAGTGCGGGCAGACTGAAACAGCCCCGTAAAGCCAAAAAGCAGAACAAGGAAAGCGAACAGCAGCAACTGGCTTACGCTATTGCGCTGAAAATATTAAGAGATGGCATAAAGCCGCAACCATTTTTGTTTCCCGCTTACAATGCGGTGATATCAAAACTGGAGAATAAGATCGAATTATGAGAGATATAAACAAGGAACTACGCAAAGCCTACTTTACCGCACTCAGCGGTATAACTAACGGCGGCGCACCTGTTCCGGTTTATTACATGAAGTTGCCAACGAGTGTAGATGCGCTTAATTATATTGTTTACCGTGGTTTGACAAGTAACGACGTATCAACGAAGAACAGTTTTGACAGCGATACAGGGGTGGTGGTAGAGATACATACCTACACAGACGGAACGAATAACAACGGCAATGCGTCAGATGAAATAGCAGATCAGGTGTTACAAAGGATCTACCCCAGCCCGCAAAGTACATTGGCAGTAGCGGGTACAGTAGTAAGCAATACAACGGTGCAGGATGATACAACGCAGGATTTTACGGACAGTGCAAACAGGTCATACATTTCAAGATTTATTACTTTTATTCATAGAATTTATCAAAATTAAAAAACAATGGCACAACATCCAATTAGCGGAACAGACGTAATACTAATGATCGGTCTTGATGGCATAACCTACAAGAACGTTATCTGTCTCACGTCAAATGGTATTACAAGGGCTACCGCAGAAATTGATGCGGCAAGCAAATGTGGTCCTTACACATTACCAGGGGCACAGACCAATGGTGTATCGTTCGAGGGGCAGGTTATTGCCGATCCGTCAGCGGGCAACATTAGCAATGATGACCTTGATGATTACTGGCGCAATAAAACTACCATATACTGGAAAATGGGTAAAGCCGTTCCTGTATTGGGTGATGTTACCTATTTAGGTACCGGTTTTATTGCACAGCTTGACGAGAACTACGGCAACAATGAAGCTGCAACCATGACAGGTACCATCGGTGTATTTGGCTTGATACAGAAAACAACCGCAACCTCTTAATTTATGAGTTATATACAAATTGAGATCGGTGGGAAACCGAGGGGTTTGAAGTTTAACCAACTAGCCATTGAGGTATTAACTACCCACAATGACGGTACTAATTCAGCATTGGTGTATGGTATGGTCTACGGTGGTTTGCGGGGCAATTCTTACGTAAAGCGTGAAGAAGCGGACTACACTTTTGAGCAGGTATGCGATTGGGTGGATGAAATGAAAGATCGCGCTACCGTAATAGCGTCCGTCAGCGCCACACTTGCTGAAACGCAGTTATGGAAAGATCTTATTGAAACTGCGGTAGGTGATGCAGATAAAAAAAAAGTGATACGCCAGCCGAACAAAAAGCGTACTGGTACAAAAACTTAAAATTCGCATTAGGTAAATTAGGCTGGACAGCTTACGAATATTATACAAGTAGCCCCTACGAGTTTTATGCAGCTTGTATGGGCTATTTTGATAAACTGGAGGACGAGAGCCTTGCAACCCGCAACCTTGCATTTGTTATGGCACGTGCTAACGGTTACAAAGGAACGATAGAAGGGCTTTGGCCACTGAAGAAAAGCAAGGTACAGGCAGAGAAAATGATAATGTCGCAGGAGTTGTGGGATACAATTAAAAAGACACATAATATTCAATAATGGCATTAGAGATAAGGGTAGAAGCGCAAACGGGGCCTGCAACTGCTGCAGTCGATAAGCTCGATAAATCGCTTGCCAAACTAGGCAATGATGCGAGAACGGCAGGGGCGGAAGTAGCAAGATTGGGAAGGTCGCTTGATCCTGTGTCAGCGGGTATGAATTTATTAAACCCGTCTATCAATAATGCAAGTAAATCACTAGAGCGTGTAAAATCAACTGCGGGCACAGCAGGCCAATCATTACAGAACTTAGGTCGTATCGCTCAGGATGCCCCCTTTGGTTTTATTGGTATTCAGAATAACATCAACCCTTTACTGGAATCGTTCCAACGATTAAAGGTTGAAACGGGTAGTAGCAGTGCGGCATTTAAGGCATTAGGGTCATCTTTATTAGGCGCTGGCGGATTAGGGTTGGCTGTTAGTGTGGCAACGGGGCTGCTTACCATATTCGCACAAAACGGATTATTCAGTACATCCAAAGCGGCTGATGAAGCGACTGAGGCTATAAAAAAATACAAGGATAATATAAAGGGTATTTTTTCGGAAGCTGGTAAAGAAGCAGGCGAAGTATTATCACTGATCGCTGTATTAAAAAGTGAAACAGAAACGCGCCAAAGAAAATTACAGGCGCTAAAGGACCTGAAAGAAATTCAGCCTGAAATTTTCGGTCAATTAAAATTAGAAAAAGATGCAGTTATAGGCTTAGATGTGGCTTACAAGGCATACATAGCTAACTTCAAGAACGTTATTGCTGCAAAAATAATCCAAGCACAGATAGAAGCTAAAGTAACTAAATTACTAGAGAAACAGGGGGCTACTCAATCAAAATTATCTCAACAATTGTTGGCAGGCTTAAGAACTTCGGCCCAACAAATGGCAGCAAATGGGCAAGGAGGATTTTTGCAAAAACTAGATGATAAGGCAAGATCAACCACGAAAGAAATAGCTGTATTGAATAAAGAAATTGAAGACCTTGTTAGCCAGCTAGTTCCACTTAGTAAGAATGTGGAAATAAAAATTGATAAGGATAAGAAAGCAAAAAAAGACGTCGAAACAATTACTGATGTACTAAATAAACTCGGGCATGAATTATACGCCTTATCCAGCCAGGAGATTTTATTTAAAACCGATGAATCAAAGAAAAAGGTAGAGGAAATAGAAAAAACTGTAGATAAATTAATAACAAAGTTCAGTGTAAGCGCCAACTCTCCATTGATCGAAAAATTATTAGGACTGCGTGATCCATTTATATTAAATCAGTTAAATGCAATTTTAAAAAAGGCAGAACAGGTAGAAAATTTAAGGGCATTCAAGGTTGAACTGCCTTTAGATATTGTACCGATTAAACCAAAGTTTCTTATTGACCCCTCTTTGATAGAGGCTGATATGGTTAAGCAGTTAGGTGATCTCGGCATTACCAAAGGCTTACAGGATGGTATAAACGTAGCCGTAACAGCTTTAAGGTTCCCGCAATTAACGGCATTATTAGAAAGTGCAAAGCAGGGATTTGCTGAATTGAGTGCCCGGCTAACAGGGGTGCTCGAAAGTACGATCGAGGCATCTTTAGTGAATGTGGGCAATATTATCGGCGAAAGTATAGGCAAGGCATTACAGGGGCAAGCGTTGAGTGTAAAGGATATTTTCGGATCGGTATTCCAGATAATAGGTGATGGGCTAAAAGCGTTTGGCCGGGCGTTAATTGAGTACGGTATTGCTTTGAAGGTGATTAAATTGGCTATTAAAAATCCTATAACTGCAATACTCGGCGGTATAGCTTTGATTGCGGCAGGCACATTATTGCAATCCGCAGTACCAAAATTCGCTACCGGCGTTGGTAACTTTGCCGGTGGCTCTGCGATAGTAGGTGAAAGAGGCCCCGAACTGGTAAATCTGCCCACTGGTAGTGACGTTATTCCTAACGGTAGATTAAACGCAATAGGATCAGATACAGCAGGAGGCACACTTAGCTGCGTTGTAAGAGGGCAGGATCTGATATTCGTATTGAACCAGGCCAATAGGTCTAATGGCCGTAATGGCTTCAGCACTCTCGGCTGATGGGACCGGCCCCGAAAGACAGCTCACGCTCTTTGAAAATACCGCTTGACAATCTGGCTAACGCTTCTTATATTTGCTTCGCCGCTGCGCTACAGGTCTAAGCTTCGGCGAAAGGCATTTAAAAACCCATATAACCGAGTTATTATGTTAAATAGGCACACACCTATTCCACGTGCACTTTTAATTGTTTTTTTTGCCCAACGCTACACGTAGAAGATTGGAATTTGAGGGTGTTCTGTTCCGTTTTTAGCGTTGACGTATAAAATTAAATTACTTTGAAAGTGAGATGGGATATAGTATTTTTTTTTACTAGCATGATTTATATGCTAGTATCAGTGTCCATACTCCTGCGACACCTCCGATTATTGTAAAAACAATACCCCAGACAGTTAATTTTGATTCTTTACGAGGCGTTTCATAAATACCAAATACTCTATACCCTCCATCATATATTTCAACGTTTTTTAGATTAATATAGCGTGTCACTATACTATTGAACTCGTTTATATTATTCACCGTGTGAGATATATAAGGGCTTCCTAGCCCATCTTTTGACCTCGAATAGATGTTTAATTTTACTGGAAATTTCGGCTTGTAGCTCATGTTGGTTTCCCAATATACAACCCTATCTCAACACTTGCAAGCACAGGGCGCAGGTAGAAATGTATACAACGCACTGCGTGCCTTGTATAAGGCATAGTGATACATCCGTATCACACAGGGCCTGGCAGATAAAATTAACCCCTCCGTAGATGAATATATCCCCAGTGTGCAACTGGCCTACCGTAGTGTGTTTTTCCATGTTGTGAATATAGTGGGATTGATCCGCACAGCATTACGGGTTACCGTAGGTATTTCTACGTAGGCGAACGGCTACAAACATATCGTTAAATATCCTATTGTGAGTATCACCCTTGTTACTTACCTTTGGAACGGTAACGTTATTACCAAGCACAAAAAACCGTCTACTTGTTTACAGGAGCGCCATAAAATAAAAACGGCGTCCTGCCCTATTTCATTTTTTGGTGACTTTAGACGGTTTACCAGTGCGATGAGAAACAGGCGGGCGCCGTTTTGTTTTTCAAAGGTAAGGGCATATTGCCAAAATTATTAAAGCACAAAAAAACGTCTAAAATGAAATTGTTATCTATCCTGGGATTCGAGGATCCCGCTGTTGAATTTTTTGCCCTTCTCGCTATCGCCGTACTTCCCTGGGTGATCCTTTATTATGTCATCAAAGCTGCCGTAAAGAATGGCATCCTTGAATCCAAAGAAGACAAAGTAACCGTTAGCGATACTTCAACTCAAAAATAATTTTTACATGAAAAAAATCCTTTTTGCAGCTATGCTGCTATCTGTGCTATCATGCACTAAAGACAAAAAGTGTTGGAACTGCACCTACGGTACAGTTAATGGTTACCAACCTCCGCCACAAGAAGTTTGTACTGATGGAGATTACCCACCGCCATACACTGATGCCGCAGGGAACGATTATAATTCATTTTGCCATGAAAGATAATTTTGTATTTTGGTTATTCAACCAAAATGAAAGAGCATGTCAAAAGACCCGTGGGAAGAACTATCAAACATCTCTCAAAGCATAAAGGATAAATCTAGGCGAAAAGCTTTAATTGAGTGGTTAAGATGGGGTATTACAACTGCGATAGCAGTTGCGGCGCTTGTTCTTTCACTTTTTAAGTGCAAGAACTAAAAGTGTTATGGAAACTATAAGTTTCCATATAAACTCACGTGTCTCTTTATCTGACATAATTTAATTTTTTATTCTCCCCTACCGTTCCGGTAGTTACTCATTTTATGTCGTTTTCCCCGCACCCAGGGTGACGGTAACGCTCCGGGCGGCACAAAAAACATTTAAAACCGCACAGGCCCACACACGCTCTGCAGGCCGCTCTGCCACGAGCCGGTTTGTGTAATGAAACTTACAAACCGGCGCCACCCACAGGCTAACCTAAGTAACATAATGCAGGTTATATGGGTTTTTAAATTTTCTTTTGTTGCACCCCTGCGCATCCGCTACGGTGTGATTGTCGCCGACGACACGATTTTTTACAAATTGCCACGGTAAAAAATCGTGTCGTACAGCCCTCTGCTTCTTATAAAGGTAATAAAAAATATCACTTTTTTATTTTTCTTTTTATTATACCTTTACACAGTATGGCATATGGCTTGCATTCAATAGGCACATTCACTACCAGGGAATCGGAACCCGGTGCACCGCAGTATACCGGTAAGGTAGAGATACTGAAAAAAGATTATGCTGATGCTACTTATAATCTATGGTTCGGCACCTCGCCCGTCCTCCACAAATGGCAGGAAGATAATACACATGCGCCGATCAAGGGCAGCAGCCTAACCATTAACCTGCTCAACATCAATGGCAACACGCCGGCTGAAAGGTATCTATCAATAAATGATGATGATTTTATGGTGCGTCTAACCGTAGACGGTACTATACGTTTTATTGGTTTCCTGGTGCAGGACGATTTTGCGGAAGATATGGTGGACTATAATCACGGGCTAACGTTGAGTGCGAATGATAACTTAGGCTTATTGAAAGCTGTGCCGTTATACGTAGATCCTGCATTGATGATCGATACCCGCTGCACATTACTAAGGGTTGTACAGGCTTGCATAAATGCCGCAACACTGGGGCTGAACGTGAATATTGCGGACAATCTTTATGAGGTCAATCACACCGAAATAGATACCCCGCTGACACAAACTATAATTGATATTGATACATGGCTCGGTACAGATAACATCTATACCAACTGCTGGGATGTACTAACGCAGGTACTTAACCGACGCAAGGCATCACTGATGCAGGTTAACGGTGAATGGTGGATTGTTAGGTGGGATGAGTTACGCTATGGTGATGTAAGGTACTTTGCATATTCAAGCGGTGGTAACCTTTTAGGTGATGGTCTGCTACCCGCTACGATCATTGGCGGCAACAGGGTTGAAGGTATTGCAAAAGATTTCTTTGCATTATCAGCGCCGGTAAAATCATTCCAGCGGGGGTATAAACTCGATAAAGAAACATTTAATTATAAAGAACCTAAATATTTACTTAAGAATTTTGACCTGCAGGATCTTGGCGACCTTATTAGGGAGTACGACCTCGCAGGGCCGGTACGTCATGTGAAGGAATATGTTTTTACATCGTGGCTGGGTAACTACGGCGCAGGCGCAATGGAGCGTTTTATAAGGGTTATCTATGACATCAATAATAAAGAAATAGATCGCTACGCCGTTGTTCGTGGCACACCATTCGATACCTATCGTGCGGTGCAGTCTATGCCTATCGAGGTGGCATCAGGTGATAAGGTAAAAGTGTCAATGTCGTACCGTACCAATGACAGTCAACCGGGTTCTGTAACAACGGTATTCGCTGTTCGATTAACCAATGGCGTAGTGGCGCAGGACAGGTACGTAGATGAATTACCACTCAATAATGGTAACTGGAAATTGGGTATAGGGTATAATTATCTTATTCCGTCGGGCGACAACAGTAACCAGTGGCATAGTGTGGAGATACAGTCAGGTCAAACACCGTTCGCAGGGTTGGTGTATGTGTACCTGCCTTATGCCAATGAAGATTATGGCACGGCGCACGAAACCCAAATAAAGGGTATCAGTTTCGAGTATCAACCTTTCATTAACGACAGTCAAAGAGTAATTGGCCATGTTCACACATCGGAGCAGCCGGAAGGGCCAAAGAATACAGGGGACGAAGAAATATTTAACGATGACAGCCCCCGCCCATCATTAGCAGGGGTGCTGTACCTGCCTAGCTACACCGGCAATATACAAAACCGTACTTCACTATGGTACAGGCGGGGCTTTACGGAGGCGTTACGGTTAGGGCAGATCACTACCTTTGAGCAACTATTCTGGCGCAGGGTTAGCCGAAAGAGGGTTGAAGGGGTGTTTAAATACCGTGTACCATTATCAATGATCACTGTTTTTAAATACGATGCTTTTTTAGATTTAAACTTTATCTTTGGATCACTGGAAATAGATTACGCAGATAGCAGTGCCAGGGTAACGGCTTATGAGCAATACAAGGATGGCGATGTTGATAGCGATCTTATTTCAGATTATACTTTTAAATACATTTACGAAAAATAAAAATGGCTATTGTAAACGGTAAAGATGCATTGATTGAAGCCTATGACGGCGGAGAATGGAAGCTGTTTGCCTGTGTGCGTAGCTGGTCAAGCAGCATATCAAGTGAAATGCTTGAAACCACCACCACAGGGGACGGCAGGTTTGCCCGTTTTGTTCCTGGCAAGATCGGTTTTACCGTAACACTTGAGGGGTTGATAAATCTTGATACTGATGCGGGGTTGTCATTACCATACCTCGATAGCTGCATATTGAATGGGGTGTTATTGCGGTTGAGGGATAGAAAAGAAGATCTTGCAGGCAACACCTACGCAAAGGAATTTCAAATGTATTTAACCGATGTTACTGATACTAATTCTTTCGATAATGTTAGTACCTTTAATGCGGATGCACAAGGTACAGGCGTAATAACACAAACTATTTTACCACCAACACCAACAGACGGACTCGTGAAAAGATACCCATTAGTAGGCGATATAGGCCCGGTTGAATCGGGTTATACAGTAACCGTTCCTGGACTTGGGAATAAGGATATTTTAGAAGTGGTTAAAGACGGGCGTGGTAACGCTGATATAATTACATCGGGTTCGCCCGTTGAGAACCAGGTGTTATATGAAACAAGTGGTACAGATGGGGTATTTACATGGGCGATACCTTTTGAGGATAACGAAAGATGGTATGTAACTTATCAAGATATATAAATTATGAAAAAAATAATAATCACCCTCTCTCTTTTATGGTCTATCGCCTACGCACAGTGCGACAGCATCAGCGTAAAGTCTACAACGAATATTACCGCTACCAGCGCACAGCTTAACTGGACAGCGCCCGCAGGCGCTACATCGTATCACTATGCGGTGTATAATTTCAATACCAATGCGCTGGTAACGTCAGGCGTTACTACCGCCACCTTTAAAGTGATCACTGGGCTAACGCAGGGTCTGAAATACAAAGCGTTCGTTTATGTATTTTGTGCCGTTGGCCCACCTAGCGGAACGGTAGATATATTCGTACCTACCCATGTATGGACTACGGTGTCTGACGTTACTGTATACACGCCGCAGAAGTCCACGCAGTTTACGTATCTTAAAGCGGATAGCGGGGTACTTATTAATACAAACGATACGCTGTTACGCAGGCAGCCCAACGTTGGCGGATTGCTGGCTTATAAAGCATCCGATAGCTCATTCTATGGATATAACGGGGTTAAATGGAATCTTCTTGCAGCGGGCAGTCCCGACGTGAGCAATAAGGTTGATAGCGTGACGATATCAGGTAGCATACTGTACTATTGGGTGAACGGGGTGAGCCACGGTATGACGATACCGAGTGCTATAAACCTTGCTAATAGTGATCTTGTGCAGACGGATCCATACAGAAGCTACGATGGTAACGGCGGTGAACTTTCCTTTAATAATCTTCTGGCAGGAGGCTTCAGTACCAACGATGGTACTCATTATGGTAGCATTAGTTCGGGTGCCGGCAACGCTGTACTTCAGGCTTACAATAATGTTGATAAATCATCTACACTCGGCGTAACGCAAGACTCGATATACCTGCAGCCTGCTTTTGGGGTGTTGGGTGTAGACTCGTTAGCCCTTGCGCCCAATATGACCAACAGGGATGTGATGGTTTGGAACAAAGCGACGGGTAGGATCACGCATATATCAAAAGATAGCATAGGGGGATTACCGGCATCATCTGTTAATATCTACAACAGTAACGGCGCTTTAACAGCCAACAGGGTATTAGATGGCAACGGTCATGATATACGTTTTGATATTGGCGGTTCAGCTTTCGGAATGGGGAATAATAACAGCAATGCTTTAATAACAGGAACAAACGATGATATGGGCTGGTCTGTGGATGGAACAGATCAGGATTTTGTAACAATTTCTCTTTTTGGTAACAGGATAATTATTGACGGTAAAGACTCAACAATTTTAAGCGGTAACGGTTTTGGAAACCTTTCAAGCCAAAGCAGGTTAGTAGGCCAATCGCCCTCCGGCAGAATAGGCTATACAACTATTGGTAGCGGCTTATCGCTTTCATCGGGTGTGTTATCAGCAACACCGACTTATAAAGTATATACAGCAACTATCACACAAACCGGCACTTCTGCACCTGTAGCAACAGTATTGGAAAATACACTTGGTGGTACTGTTGTGTGGAGTAGGGTAGGTTCTAATAATTACGTAGCTACCCTGTCCGGTGCTTTTACAACAGGAAAGACGTTTACGGCAATTACACCTTTCATGAATTACATTGACGGATTTTTTGTAATCCCGACACTCACACTTGTAGGTGCAAATAGTATTCAATTAAAAGGTGTAACTACAGATGGTTCTGATATGGTTGACGGTACAATGGATGTACCTGTATCATTAGAAATAAGAGTTTACTACTAAAAACAAAAGAAACTTATACAGCAGGCAAATTAAAAAAGCCTCACTTGAATACATCATTTACAGGGTATGGGATATTATTATTTATTTTTGGAATTATAAAGCGGTTTACTACGAGGGGACATTATTTATTGTGCTGACTGTTACACTGATCATGTTCTATTGGGCCAAACCGTTTTGGTATATTATTTGGCGTAGCATAAACTATGCAGCAAACAAAAAAATTAACAATGGGTGAACATAACCACGGTGGGATGCCTACTTTTATATCAATAATCTTCGGTTCCCTGTCGATAATAACGTTAAAAGATGTGCAGACATGGTTCAGCATAGGCGCTGGCGGGATAGCAATCGTAGCAGGTTGTTACGCCATATATTCGCACCGCCTGAATATTAAGGCTAAAAAATCCGAGATAGAAGAGTTTAAAAGAAGATGGAATGAAATAAATAATAAAAACTAACTGATAATGCTTAAAGACGAGAACGGCAAACCGATATTTAGCTTTACAAACCTGTTGGCAATGGTAACAATACTTTGCTGTATGGTATTTTTATTTGTTGCAGCCTTTGTGCTTTCAAAATCGGAAGTTAAAGATAATACCATGCTAAGTCAAATTACAACCGGTATCTTATCGGTTGTGGTATTGATACTAGCCTACTACTTTGGTAATAGCAGCAGCAGTGCCAAACAAGCCCAACAGATCACCGAAATGCAGGCGGCGGCTATTGGTGTAGCTAACGGGAATAACAGCCCTGCAACGGCTAATAACAACACAGATAAAGCCATCAAAATAGGGGAGCTAAAGAAAACACTCGAAGGACTTGAGCCTGATAGTGATGATGCGAAAAGATTATTGGCAGAATTGACGGAACTTGAAAAGCAATCGTAATAACCACACCTACCTCTTTATACCATCCACTTTTCGGGGCTTTTTTTTGCACCGTCTACAAAAAAATATTTGTATATATTGTATATATTATATAGCTTTGTATCTATGAAAGATAAAACCCAACAGGATAAAATTATAACATTGCCTCGAACCACCTTAAATGGCCTTGCAGTACAAGCAGCCAAGAAGGGTGTAAGCACTAAATTATTTATTGAGGTAGAGCTTATAAAACTTGAAGCAGCGCTTAGTAAATTAGCAGATAAAATATTAAATACAAAACCGGTCAAATGAAAACCCAGATCATAATAGCCATCCTCCTTTTCGCAACCCTGCTCTACACCATTAGAGAAAGAGTACCTTATACATTAAGGCATGTAGATAGCGGGATTGTTGTTGAAATGGATTTGCCAAAGAATACAGGCAATGTTAAAGATACTGTTTCATGGTATCAGGAAAGGTATGTTGTAATTTTTAAAAATTAAATTATGGGTAATAAAGATATAATAGAGTGTAATAAACTGATAGCAGAGTTTATGGGCAGAGATTTTAATGACCCTATAAATTCAGTTTGGTATTTCGATGAAGACAAAAACAAACACTTGGAACGGCAGGAGACAGTTGATGATTTACAATACCACAACTCTTGGGATTGGTTAATGCCTGTTTATAAAAGGTGTATCGATACGATTGGAATATGGTGTGTAACGCACAATGATAATAATAATGCCAGGGTATGGTATCAATCAGGAGAACGAATTGGCCGGGCCTTATCAAGTGTAGATATTCAAAAAGCTCACTCGGAAATAAGCAACCTTATTGAATGGTACAATAATATTAAAATAAAGTTTTTACTTTTACAGTCTAAGCCGGTGAACGGCACACAAAATTATAGTTTATAAACATTTATTGAAAGCCGTACAATTAGTACGGCTTTCTTGCTTTAAATACTACTCTACCTCTTTATACCTGCCTCCTTTAACGGGAGGTTTTTTGTGCAGTAAATTCCACACCTTAAAAATCGAGTACTTTTACTCTATGCGGAACCAATAAGGCATATTATCTTTGTGTAACAAATCGCAGGTAGCGGTTTAAAACTTAGCAAAATGACAACTACAAAAACATTCACAATCGGAAACGTCGAAACAAATTGTAACTGGGTAATAAAAAATCTTGATGATAGAGATTACCAAGTAACTGATGCAGGTATTGTAATTACCTACTTTAGCGAAGATCAAAAAAAAGATATATTAGAGGCAATTGAAAACGCATAACCTTCTTGCTTTTCTGCTAAGTTTAGCAGGAACCGCCCCCTTTGGTTCGCATTAGCGGCAGGAGGCTTTTTAATTTAAGGTAAACCGTAATCTTTTAAATTAGCAAAAATGACAACACTCAAAAAATTGCAGCAAGTTCTATATAAGATGGATTATTATAATTTATCTCATGGCTTTGTAGACGACAATTTAGTTTTCTTTGAAAGCCGTCCAGTCCATTGTGAGAAACCATTAGTAGTGAATAGAGCGTACATATTGTACATGATCGAAAAATCGTAACCAAAAATTAAATATAAAATGAAAGCAATTTTTTTAGCCCTAATGATGGCTTTATCATTATCAAGTTTTGCGGATGGTGGCAAGCCGCAGCCTAAGAAATTTAAGTACGTGGTAACTTTTACAGTTAAAACATTTTGGAACCCTGAAGGTCCATTAGGTGGAGATGGTGATAAGTGTTACCGAGTGACATTTAACTCTTCAAATATGAGGATAACATACCAGAGAATAAGTTGTGGAGGGCAAATAGATTATCTTTATCCCTGGGGCTATGACCTTGTCTCTAATGAATGCCAAATTTTAAAAAGTGCCACACAAGAATACCTTGGCGCTAACCCTACTAACTGTCTCATGGGAGAAGATAATTAAATGTTTTATTTTTTACGGTTTCAGCCCTTACACAAAGCAGGGGCTTTTTTATTTTGGTGCAACGAGGTTGCAAAGATATTTATTGCGAATTGTTTTGTAGTATCATTACTTTACATATCTTTACACCATGTTACAATATTTTACAACAACAGAGGCGGCTAAAATGCTAAAGATTTCCCGACAAACTTTGTACAATTGGCGCAAAGAAGGAAAGATAAAAGCAAATACAACAGGTACGACTATACGCTATACCGAAGCCGCAATAAAAAAAGCAATGAAATGACAAAGCCATCAGGTAAAGAAATTGTAGCGCAAGTATTCCCTTACATAGATGACAAAGCAGTTGAGGGGCTTTAAAAACGTAAACAATCTAAAAAGAAATAGTATGAACTTAGACACACTAATGCAGGTTAGCCTTATGATCTACGATGAATTAAGTACCGACAAGGCAAAAGAAAGTAAAGCTATCATTAAAAAGATTGATAGAGCTAAATCAGATCAAGACTGGAAGGATGGTATTGTTGCAGCAGTTGCCCGTTTACGTGAATTGGGAAAAACTGCTATGGCAGATAATATCCAAAGCCAAACAAAAGGTTTTGCATTTTAACCCCCACCGAAATTATTTAACCAATTAAAAATAGAGAAGATGAAAATAGTTGCAACCGTTTTATTGGCATTATTAACCGCACTAACCCCTGTTATATGCGCTATTTTATATGTTGAATTACCGGCAAAATATGGAACGCCTGGGGTTATGTTTGGTTTTACATTTTCAACATTATTTATCATGGCTTTATCAATTGTAGCTATGGTTAAATTGAACAAATGGAAGATTGGTTTCTAACTAAACCCGCCCCAACAGCAGGGCGTAAAATTAAAAGCAACAACAGCCGATATTCAGGAAGTGGCAGGAATCAGCTTTAATGATGCTCTAAAAAAGATTGTGAAATGAGGCATATAGGTCTATTTGAGGGGATAGGCGGCTTTTCACTTGCTGCCAGGTGGATGGGATGGGAAACTGTAGCATGGTGTGAGTGGAATAAATATTGCCAAAGTATTTTAACTAAATTATTCCCCAATGCAGATAAGTTAGGAGATATTAATAAAACAGATTTTACAAAGTATGCAAACACAATTGATATTCTCACAGGAGGAGATCCCTGCCAACCAAGTTCTGTTGCAGGCTTGGGAAAAGGCACGACAGACGACCGTTATCTCTGGCCTCAAATGTTTAGATCGGTACGAGAGATACAGCCACCTTGGTTGGTTAACGAGAATGTTAGTGGATCAATTGCCAACGGCATCCTTGACATCAAGATTGATGATTTGGAAAGTATCGGCTACACCTGCCAAGCGTATCGTATTCCAGCTGAATCGGTCGGTGCGTTACATCAACGGGAAAGAGTTTGGCTTGTCGCTTATAACGCCAACTTCCACAGAGATATTAAAATCACCGGAAGTTTATGCAAATCAAAAGAGAAAAAACAGCCATTGGAAAGGCAACAACACAAAATTTACGAGCCTTGGGAGCCAGTTGATTTATGGGCTGCTAATTCCCACCCCGACACTAAACGATTCCAAGAACTCAACAACGCCACCGAGCCAAGAATTTTGCAGGAAAGGGTATCAAGGTACTTTGGTTTCGGCTCTGATACACATGGGAATATCCCCCGGTACATTATTAAATCCGGAATTATGGGAATGCTTGATGGGCTACCCGAAGGGATGGACTACGTTGACAGGGGTAAACGTATTGAAGCGTTAGGAAATGCAATAGTGCCGGAGGTTGCTTTTGAAATATATAAAGGAATAGAACAGTATCAAAAATAGCATTACAGTGAGCAAGAAAAAAACATTTATACGTAAAAGAAAGTATTATAAAAAAGACTTTCCTTGGATAAAAAAGAGAATACGTATAAAAAGATAACTATAATATGGAATGAACAGACACGACATTTTAAAACTACAGGCTTCAGGTAAGATCCGTGGGCACAATCTCGGACGCATAGGAGATTGAACGAAAGAGGCGGCATGGGCATGACCGAAATGATAGGCAATATTAAAAGGTATGATTATACACATATATGCCGAATTAAACACTGCCAGGAAAACGCAGACCTGCTTTTAAAACTTATATCATGACCGAGCAACAACTACAGGAAGCGGCGGAGAAAGAGTACCCGATCCTTGAAAATGAAGATCAATATAGAGACTACTACAACATTGCAGAGCATGTTTATGTAGCCGAAGATGTAGAGGAATACAATAGCAGGCAGCACCGTTTGCGCTCCGCTTTCCTCACCGGTGCTACCTACGCCCAACAGGGGGAGAAGGGACGGAGTGCACCGGATGCAGCAGTACCACAGGAAGGGTGGGTAAGTGTGGAGGATGCGCCATTGTTCAATAAGACGGGAGCGGATAGCTGCCAAATAAGTATCAGGTATCTTAACAGATATTTTTGGACGACCGAAGGCTGGTTGATACTGAATGTCGGGCGGCTATTTTTAAATTTACAAATTATGAAAGGAATAGATAAAGACATACATGGTATGAAAGTTAAAATAGGATTGCAAAAGGTATGGCTTAAAAATCTTACCAAAAACAAAAGAAATACAGAGTACGCAGAAGCCATGAAACAGCACCGAAACGATTTAGCCCTCATCTTGATAGGGATTATTATAATGGCATTTTCCTCCTGCTCCACCACCAAACAAAAGTCCGTCACTAAATCCCGTACATCTACCAGTGTTGATAGCAGCAGTAATACAAGTACATCATCTACGGTTGATAGTGGGAGGGTGGTTAAGGATCGCTCCATCACCACAGTAACAACAGACGATAGTACGGTAACGGTTACGGTTATTGAATACAACAATGATAGCCTTGTATTAGATGCCATATTCAACAGGGGCAGCAACGGTACGGCAACCGACTACATACAACCTATCCGTACCATCACCACACGAACGGCTACAAGGGCTAAGGCTGTTACAGTAACGGCGGTTGATGTTGTTGATAGCAGCGGGCATAGGAGTACCGCAGCATCCGCCGTACGCATCCAGGTGCATAAGGCCAGTGAGATCAGTACGTATAGTAAGAATAAGGAGGTGAGTAGATGGAATTTAATGTGGTTGTTGTTGTTGATCCCCGCCTGGATATTCCGCAAAGACATAGCGGCGTTATTTAAAACTAAAACAACAATATAATGGCAAAGATTGAATTACTTACACCGCTGATTACTAAATGGGAAGGCGTTAGTTAATGAATTTTATTATCTTTGATAAAAAAAAATGTATAAATTAAAAGGAAGGCCATCGCAATCTGCAAGTAGTAATCATAATTACAAGCATGGAGGAAAAGGCACTAAGCTGTATAATGTATGGAAAGGAATTAGAAGACGGTGCAATAATTTAAACAATAAATACTATGGCGGTAAAGGAATAGCTGTATGTGAAGATTGGAATAATTTTGACGTGTTTGGGAGTTGGGCAATAGAACATGGGTACAAAGATATGCAGGTTAAAATCTATTAATTTACAAACATTTCTGTCTAGGGTAGGAAGACTTGGATGGGATTTAAAAAAAGCAATTGAACATGGCAAACATTGAACTATTAGCTCCCTCTATCGTAAAATGGGAAAGCGATAAATATGTAAACGATCCGTTGGATAAGGGCGGCCCAACAAAATATGGAATTACGCTAGCAACATGGAAAAGCGTTGGAGTAGATAAAGATGGCGATGGCGACATAGACGCTAACGATGTAAAATTGCTTACCAAAGGCGATTTTAGTCGTGTTTTAAGGCAGTACTGGGATAGGTGGCAGGCTGATAAAATCTTTAACCAATCTATTGCTGATATCCTGGTTGATTGGGTTTGGGGAAGCGGTAAGTGGGGGATCGTTATTCCGCAAAGGTTATTAGGATTAAACGCTGATGGTGTAGTAGGGCCTAAAACAATTGCTGCAGTAAATGCACAAGATCCGAAAAAATTCTTTGATCAAATATTTGCAGCCCGGGTAAAGTTTATTAATGACATTGTCGCGAACAACCCATCGCAGAAAAAGTTTATTAAAGGCTGGATGAACCGGCTGAATGATTTTAAATATAGTGTATAAAAAATGTAAAAAGCCTGCAATTTGGTTCTCCTTAAAGTTTTCTTGGTTTCTATCAACAGCCCCGGCATTTTTATGTTGGGGCTGTTTGCAACATGGTTGCTAAAATAAATATTAGTACATAATAGTTATGTATGGATAATAAGTTGTAGTATTGTGGTATGAAAAAGAAAACAGGCCCAAAGCCTAAACCTAAAAAGGAACTGAAAGTACAGTGCGTAACTTATGTTAAGAAAAAGAACCATGACGATGTAAAAGCCAGGTTCAATAAAATTATAGCTGATGAAGAACTGTAACCTCTCCCAATCCTCACCCCTCCACCCCTTAGCCGGGGCCATCTTTAACCAGAATGATCCGGTTGCCTACCTGGGGTTTATCGACCGCATAGAGCGGCTGGTACACGGTAAAACTGATATGGTAAGCCGTGCGATACGTGGCGGCATTAAAAACGGTTTGCCCGCTAAATTAATAGTGTTGGAAATAAAACAAATGATCACCGACAATCGCCCCGCTATGGTAGAGATACTTAACGAAAGGGTGGTGGGGCAAATAGAAAAGTTATGAGCGAAATTAAAACATTTTCTGTGGATGCTTGCAGCAGATCGGAGATAAAGAGTTTTATAGAAACATGGCACTACTCAAAAAGTATAAACGGCCTGCATAGCGAATATTGCTTTAAATTAGTTAACAAGGAACACACCTTAATAGGGGCTGCAATTTTTGGTAAAATGGCAATGGCTGGCGCTTATAAAAAATATGGGTCAGATGAAAGTTCTGTTATAGAGTTAAGAAGATTATGCTGTATAGATGAAACGCCAAAAAATACTGAAAGTTTTTTTATAGGTCATTGTTTAAGATGGTTAAGAAAAAATACAGAGATAAAAACAGTTGTTAGTTACGCAGATAATTTTTACAACCATAACGGCACGATATACAAAGCGTCTAATTTTGTATTTAAAGGACTAACTTCTCCTGGTAGGGTGATAATGTTTAATGGTAAAAAATACCATGATAAGTGTGTAAGGACTACATACAATGGCGTTTTAAAACCATTCGCTTTAAAAATAAAGGAGGCTTTAAGTAATGGAAACGCATTTTACATAAAAACTCCCGGTAAAAACATATTTACTTACTCACTATGAGAACAGTCCTCCACATCCTTCACACCATGACCATCGGCCTGGTATCGCTTGCATGGGCATTACCCGCAGCGGCAATAATTATGGTGTGCAGCAGGATGCCGAACGGGAACGGGAGGAGGGAGGATGTGAAATTGTAACGGTGTTGCAAAGATAAATTTGACGGTATCATAATGATACCATAATTTAGCAGTATTAAATAACAATCAAAAACTTTACACAATGACAAAGATTAAACTTTCAATTACTAACCGCTGGACAGGATCGATTATTTTCGAGTATGAAAAAGAAAATAATACAATAGCGCAAACTGTTAGGGAAGCTATAAAGGGTGGTGCCAACCTTAGTGGTGCCGACCTTAGTGGTGCCAACCTTAGTGGTGCCAACCTTAGTGGTGCCGACCTTAGTGGTGCCAACCTTAGTGGTGCCGACCTTAGAAGTGCCGACCTTAGAAGTGCCGACCTTAGTGGTGCCGACCTTAGAAGTGCCAACCTTAGTGGTGCCGACCTTAGTGGTGCCGACCTTAGTGGTGCCGACCTTAGAAGTGCCAACCTTAGTGGTGCCAACCTTAGAAGTGCCAACCTTAGTGGTGCCAACCTTAGTGGTGCCAACCTTAGTGGTGCCAACCTTAGTGGTGCCGACCTTAGAAGTGCCGACCTTAGTGGTGCGTTAAATGCTGATTACGCAATAGCCCTAACCCGTGTGTGCGCAGATGGAGATATTATAGGATGGAAAAAATGCGAAAACGGCGTGATCGTAAAATTACTTATCCCAAAAGAAGCAAAAAGAAACAATGCTTTTGGCAGGAAATGCAGGGCCGAATATGCGGATGTTTTAGAAATAATTGGGGCTGATATCGCCCGTAGCTCACATTATCACTCCTTCACTTACAAAGTAGGTGATCGGGTAAGGCCGTCCGAACCTTTTAACGAAGATTTTACTAACGAATGCTCAACAGGTATTCACTTTTTTATAACAAGAATTGAAGCAGAAAATTATTGATGGTTTCCTGTAAGGTTCCATCTACGACCAAAGCCGCACCTGTAAATAGGGCGGCTATTGGCGGCATGAAGAAGAACTTATCCAGAACAGTACGGTTTGAAACAGTAGCACAGGTGCGGCTGTTAGAGAAGATTGCTGAAAAGAAGAAGCAATCAGGCAATAAAGCGATACTAACGCTTATTGATAACGAAGCTAAAAAATTGAAGTTATGCTAATCGAAAACATAACTACGGAATTAAAAGATACCAATGGATCTATCAGAGCCACTTTTGATGTTAAGATTGTTGACGGGGAAATAAATATATCAAAAATACACAGTATATTTTTCGCTATTGGTCTTTCAAGTTATTTTAATTCTATCGACCTTGTACATGATAACTGCTGGCACTTACAATTAAAGTTACGTGCGTGGGTAGCCGAACAAACCATTAAAGCACTTCAGCCATGACCCCCCAACAGATCGAATATGAGAAACACATAGCCCTTAACCCGGAAGATGTATTAACGCACAGGAACTATAAGAGGTATAAGCCGACGGCCCTGGCTGAGAAGTGGAAGTGGATTGATGGGTTGAGTGATGAGGATAGGGAGAAGTTGAAGGCGGAGAATGAGCAGGAAAGAGCGAAGGATAAGTATAGGGAATGACGAGCCACCGTCCCGTAAGGTTATCACCTGTTGTCGGTTACGTAGACACGGGCAGGGTTTAGCGACAAGAAATGATACTGGAAGTCGCACGGGGCGGTGGTTTTTTCATAGGACAATTGCGTAAGCAGTTTTGGTAAACACGGGCCTGTGTTTCTACACGGGCTTTTTTAAAATTATTTTTCAACCATAAATAAATATAAAATGCAATTACAAACGGCAACCAGAAAAAAGGTTAAAATAAAGATTGGTATTGATGGTGTAGCAGGATCGGGAAAGACAAAGGGAGCGCTCCGATTCGCTTATGGCATGACAGGTGATTGGGGTAAGATTGCTTTAATAGACACCGAAAACAGCTCGGGTAGCCTTTACAGCCACTTAGGCCCGTTTCAAACCTTAGACTTAGCGCCGCCCTTTAATCCTGAGAAATTTGTGCAAGCCATCAAGGTTTGCGAAGATGCAGGAATGGAGGTTATCATTATCGATAGCACTTCGCACGAATGGTCTGGCCCTGGCGGTTGCCTTGAATTGAATGAGGCATTAGCGCAGCAGAAATACCGTGGTAATACATGGAGCGCATGGAATGAAACGACACCACGCCATGAAGCGTTTTTGCACGCTATGCTGCAATCTAAATGCCACATCATTGCTTGCGCCCGTGCTAAGATGGAAACCGTGATGGGCGATGATAAGAAGGTAAAAAAGGTTGGTATGAAAAATATCCAACGTGATACTACCGAATACGAATGGTCGCTGCAATTATCTTTGGATAGAGATACACATAAAGCTATTGCGGGTAAAGATCGTACTGAATTATTTGAAGGTTTAGATCCATTTTTTATAACTGAGGCAACCGGCGCTTTAGTTCGCAACTGGTGCGAAACCGGCATCGATCCAAAACAGGCAGAAGCGGAGGCTTTACTGGCAGCAACTAAAGAGGCCGATGCAAAGCTGAGGACAGCGGCTACATTACCAGCATTACAGGCGGTGTTTACATCGCTACCTGCGAATATTAAAAAGGCTTTGGTAGCTGTTAAGGATGAAATGAAGGTGAAGTTAACCCCTAAACCAACTGCAGCGCAACCCGCCGCCTGACTCGCCACCGGAATTGATAACGTGATAATAATTGAAAAAATATAAATAATATGACAAAGATTTTTAAAAATTACAAAGCATTTTTATACCGTACTGATAGAAAAGAAAACGGTGTAACGCAGGAATTTGCAGACAACAATCCAGACTACGAAAAGGACAACGAAAGCAACGAAGGGTGCTTTAATTGTATCGGTTGTAGCGGTTGTAGCGGTTGTAGCGGTTGTAGCGGTTGTAGCGGTTGTAGCGG
>Ga0193744_1000060_pt1 | contig 45029 bp, 41 predicted proteins | sample L1a1metaG_FD_143056 | JGI IMG/M metagenome (GOLD analysis project Ga0193744, IMG submission 143056) | Soil microbial communities from a riparian zone of the East river system, Colorado, United States - L1a1 | ecosystem: Environmental > Terrestrial > Soil > Riparian zone | place: USA: East River...
GTGCGGCGCGCTCGCCGAAACGATGGGGGACAAGCAGCGCCACAAAATGCCGCATGGCCCGTTCTGGAATCGATTGAACATGGCGGGCCAGGTGATCCTCGTCGCCGCGTTTATTCTCCTGTTCGTCCGGATCGCGGGATGGCTGTGGCCGCAGTCGGTCGCGGCCTCTGCCTTCCATTCCCTGCTCGAAGGAAAAAATAGCGCCGGAAAGTTGGTCACTTACGCCAACTACAAATGGTTCGTGGATGTTTTTCTCGGCGGCATTATTGGCGTCGGTCTTTACTTCAAATACTCGGGGCGCGTCTGGTGCCGTTTTTTTTGTCCACTGGCCGCGCTCATGCACATCTATGCGCGCTTCTCGCGCTTCCGGATTTTTCCCGAAAAATCGAAGTGCATCTCCTGCAACGTCTGCACTTCGGTTTGCCACCAGGGGATCGACATCATGAACTTCGCGAACAAAGGTCTGCCGATGCGGGATCCGGAATGCGTGCGCTGTTCCGCTTGCGTCCAGCAGTGTCCGACCGGCGTTCTCGCCTTTGGCCATTATGACGGCGAGCGCCGCATCGTTCTCGATAAGATCCCCGCGTCGCCTGTCCGGATGCGCGAAGGTGCAGGGAAGTGACGAAGATGGCAGGGCGAGACTCGGTCGAGCCGAAACGGTCCGCGAAAAACCGCCGCGGCTCGACCGAGTCTCGCCCTACCAGAGACGATACCAGCAGCGCTCAACTTCTGGTTGTGGATCATCCGATCGTCGCGGCGGGGCTTTCCATTCTCCGGGATAAAACGAGCACGCCCGATCTGTTCCGCCGCCATTTGCAGGAGATCGCAATCGTACTCTTGACCGAGGCGTCACGCGGTTGGGGAACGGCGCCGATCGAAGTGCAAACGCCGCTTGCGTCCTGCGCCGGCGCGGTTCTGGCGAAGCCAGTTGTGCTCGTTCCAATTCTGCGCGCCGGCCTCGGCCTGCTCGATGGAATCATGCGCATTCTGCCGGACGCGAGTATCGGTCACATCGGCCTTTATCGCGATGCCGAGACGCTCCGGCCCGTGAGTTACTTCGACCGGCTGCCGGTCAATATCGCCGCGGCGCAAGTTCTTCTGCTCGATCCGATGCTGGCGACGGGTCACACAGCTTGCGAGGCCGCCTCGATTTTAAAGACGCACGGCGCGCTCAACATTCAGCTTCTCTGCGTGCTCGCGTGTCCACCCGGCGTGCAACAGTTTCAGAGCGAACATCCCGATGTGCCGATCATCACCGCGGCCGTCGATCCCGAGCTAAACGAGTTCGGTTACATCGTTCCGGGGCTCGGCGACGCCGGTGACCGCTATTTCGGAACCGGCTAAGCCCGGTCGCTAAAAACCGGCTGGATACAAGGTTGGTCCGATCAGGTTGTCGGCGGCTAACGGCGCAGAGCCCTTGGGGTGAGCACCCATCGGCATGCACATCACCGAGCTGTTCACGCCGGTGGGACTGTGCCGGAGAGTGGCATGGTACCAAATCACCACGTCTTGATCGGGCAGGGTTTCGCCATTCACGAACTGATCGAGATCCGCCTCGGTCTGGGTACTGACGCTGTTATGACCATCGTCAAACTCGTTTTGCAAAGGCGTTCCGCCGCTCTTGTATCGCAGGAACCACATATCGCCTCGACCGTAGGTATCGGCCGCGCCGTCCTTGCTGCCCGGAAAGAAAAAATAACTCCGGCCGGAGGCGGCGTTTCGGATCCAGTAGTACTGCGCGGGTGCGCCGGCGCGAAACACCTTCTTTTCCGTGGCGATGGGGTTATCACGAGCTGCATTGGCCCTCTGCCCGGTGGTCTTGAGTTCGAAAATCGTATTCGTGGGGCCATCGACATCGAGATCGAGGCGCCAATAAACGTGATGATCGTGGGTCTGGCAGGTGCAGCTGTTCACCACCGCACCGAATCCGTAACGAGGCCGAATCGTTCCGTTGGCGTCGAAGCGCCATTCATCGATGTATCGATACCAACCCGCTTCCATTTCCGTCAGGAGCACCACTTCGCTGCCTTCGCGGTAAATGGCCACGCCGCGAAAGTTTCCGGTATCCGTGCCCGTGTCGATTTCGGTGGTGGCGACGGTCGTTCCGCAATCGCGAATGCCGGGTTGGACATCCGTCCCAGTTGCCTGAAACATCCCTTCCTGGTACTGCCAGTCGCGAAAGGGACCGCAGGCGCCATTAACGTACTGCACGTTCAAAATGGGAACGTGGCCCCGTTTCATGACGGTGAGGCCTTTGTATTTGACGTTCTGGATCTCGATCGCGGAGGCGCGTGTGCCCGAGGAAGCGGCCGGGCGAATGATCAACATTTCCCAGAGAGTTTGACCTTGTCCGTCCGTGACTGTCATTTGGTATTGTCCTGCGGTGCCCCGAGAGGTGGTGGCCTGGTTCGCTCCTGTTGCCCCGCACGGCGGCGCGGCGTCAATGCTTGCGCTGTGAGGTGCGCCTCCGGGATAACTCAGCGTCTGTTTCGCGACGAGGTCCACCCCGACGATTTCGTGGCGGAAGCTGCTCTTCTCGGTCGCCGGAAGTAACCCGACGTTCACGATTCGTTCGTGGGCCGCGCTTCCGTCTGGATTAGTTTCTTGCACCGGGGGCATGGGACGATAGGTCGTAACTTCACCCGAGGTGACAGCCTTCCCCACCCGGAGATCGGAGTGAAGCACCGCGACTGCGTCCTGAAACTCCTCTTCGTTGGAAGGAGGTTGCCAGCCATTTTCAACGTGGGCGACCGCTTTGGAGAGGTCGGAAAAAGTACCTTCCGACACGACCGCTCGTTGATTCGAATAATCGTAATAAATTGCGCGGAAACGAGATCCGTTTTCGTTCTGAGCTGGCGCAGACACCTCGGTGTAGAGGTGGCGAAAGTTCGCTCCCCGCAAAAGGGCGGCGACCCCTGGCTGTGAGGGCAGCGCTTCTTTGAACGCTTGTAGTTCCGCATCGGTAGGACCGACCGGAACGACCGTGATCTTGAACGACGCCGCGTCAGCCTTTGGCGTTATCTGTTTTGTCGTTGGTTGCTTTTGACCAAAGCTCAAGACTCCCGTTGCGATCAGGCAAATCAGGATGGCCAGGCGGACGACAGGTGTTTTTGAGATTAACTTTTTCATAGAGATGAAAAGTCCTTTCTGGAGCTGACACTGACAGGAGCGCCCCTGGTTTCAAGAAAAAGAACGGAACAGCGCAGTCCTCGAATTAGCGAAATCCGGCTCTGGGAACGCGAGCTTGATTCGCGTTCCAGAAAAGTTTGAAATGCGGGCATGAACGGGGAACAACCCAAAATCCAGATTTTCGATCCGTTTGGCGCCGCCTATGAATTGATGAAGAGAATTCTCTTCCAACCGTTCGATTTTGGGAAATGGATCGTAATCGGGTTCGCGGCGTTTATTAGCGGTTCGTGGGGACCCGGGTTTAATCCAGGGGTGGGGCGCGGCGACTGGAATTTTCGTTCAAAGACGCATCATCCCTTCCCGACGACAGAAACTTTGCCGCCGTGGTTAATTGCGCTTTTCATCATCGGCGGCGTCGTGGTGTTGATCTTGATTCTCGTTCTGGCGTGGGTCGCGGCGCGCGGACGATTTATCTTCACCGATTGCGTGGTAAAGAATCGCGCCGCGATCGCTGCCCCCTGGCGGGAGTTTCGGCGCGAAGGCAACAGTTACTTTCTCTTTTCGCTCGCAGTCGGTTTTTTGGGGCTGCTCGTGGTAGGCGTGCTGGCCCTGCTTATCCTTCTTCCGCTGGGACTGTGGGGCCGAGGTTCTGCGGGGCATAGCGCGGCCCTCGTGTTTGCCCTCGTTTTCTCCGGGCTCGTGTTCTTCTCCTTCGCGATCTTTTTCGGAGTGGTGAGCCAGTTCATGGTGCCGGTGATGTACCGTCGGCGTTGCCGGGCCCGGGAGGCCTTCATGGATGTGTCGAAGCTAGTCCTTCATCGGCCCGGTCCATTTATCTTATATCTCCTTTTTTCGATTGTTCTCGCCCTCGGGCTCACCATTTGCGGGACGATCGCTGCGTGCCTGACCTGCTGTATCGCTGCGCTTCCCTATATCAGCACGGTGGTTCTTCTTCCGGCGTTCGTCTGGTTGCTTGCGTTTAAGCTGATATTTTTACGCCAGTTTGGATCCGAGTATGATGTCTGGGTGGCGCCAGTCGCACCCGAATTGATCGAGGCGCCAGCATCGCCTCCGCCGATTCAGCCGCCGCCCGCGGCTTCGCCTCCAGCGCCGCCGACGTAAACTGTCCGGCGAGACTGCGCTTGAAAAAAGTTATGGATTGGCGGCCGCCACGGAGGGATCGGGCACGGCCGCGGAATTCTTCTCGTCCGGCAGCTCTTCTATCCGAACTCGCGCCATTCCTTCGCTAATCATCCCGAGCTTTTCCGCGGCTTCCTTGCAGAGGTCGATGCTCGCGCCTCTCTTGGTGATGCCGCGGTCGGTGATGCGAACGACAACGCTCTTGCCGTTCGCCAGATGAGTCACGCGCACCACCATTCCAAGCTGCAGGTGATTGTGGGCCGCAGTCAGTTCGTCTTTTCCGGCACGGCGTCTCGCCAGTGAATTGCCGGGCACGGTGTACCAAACGGCATAACCTTCGCGAAGGTAAGGTTTCTTTCGGTCGCTTTTCTTCGGCGAAGAAACTAGCTGCGTTGCGGGCGAAGCCTTCGGTTTCTCCACTTGGGCTTCCACAGATTGCCGGTTGCAGCTCGAGCAGGCCAAGCCCCCTGACAACGCCAGCGCCAGGATGCCGCAGAAGGATTTCAGGCCAGCGCGTGAGAGATTGGATTCGCTCCGCCGAGAGAAGTCACTTGTGCGAGGTGTAGGCATATCGGCCTTCGTGAATGACGTCGCGAATTTTACGCGCGAGCGTCTGAGGCGTGAACGGCTTCTGAAGAAGTTCGAAGCGCGGATCGAGCACGCCGTGGTCGCCGATGTCATTATCCGAGTAACCTGAGACGTAGAGCACTTTCATTTCCGGGCGAACGCTGGAAAGTTTCCCGGCCAATTCGTGGCCGTTCATATGCGGCATGATCACATCGGTGACGAGAAGATGAATGGTGCCATCGAAGTTCTCGGCCACGTTCAAGGCTTCCAGGCCATCCGCGGCGCAGATCACGTTGTATCCCTGTTCCATCAGCACTTCGCACACGAGCTCGCGCACGATCTCCTCGTCCTCGACCACCAGGACCGTTTCGAAATTGTCCGACTTCTCCACCGGCACGGTGACGGCTTTGGTAAAATCCAGCGGCGCCGTCACCAGCGGAAGATAAATCCGGAAAGTGCTGCCCTGGCCGGGTTCACTTTCGACCGAGATGCCGCCGCCGGTCTGCCGCACGATTCCATAGACCGTCGCGAGCCCCAGGCCCGTGCCTTTGCCCGGCCCTTTCGTGGTGAAAAACGGCTCGAAAATATGGGCCTTGGTTTCTTCATCCATGCCCGCCCCGGTGTCGGTGACTGAAAGCATCACGTAATCGCCGGCGGCGAGAGACGCGGAAATCTGCGGCGCCGCTTTTTTATCCAAATGGACGTTCTCGGTCCGGATGATGAGCTTGCCTCCCTTCGGCATCGCGTCGCGCGCGTTCACGCCAAGGTTCAAGACCACCTGCTCGATCTGGCTCGGATCGGCTTTCACCCGGCCGATCTCGGCGTCGGGGTGAGATTGCAAATCGAAACGCTCGCCGATAACGCGCCGAAGAAGTTTTTCCATTTCCACGACGAGCGAGTTGAGATCGATCACCTTCGGCTGAAGCAATTGTTTGCGGCTGAAGGCGAGGAGCTGGCGGGTGAGGGCCGCGGCTTGTTCGCCTGCTTTGCGAATGAGATCGGCGTTTTGCCGGGCGAGAGTGTTGCTGGAGACGCGGGTCGAGATCAACTCCGCGTAACCGATGATGGCTGTGAGCAGATTATTGAAATCGTGTGCGACCCCGCCGGCCAGGCGGCCCACGGCTTCCATTTTTTGCGAATGGCGAAGCTCTTCTTCGCTTTTGCGCAGAGCTTCTTCGGTCGCGCGCCGTTCCTCCATTTCACGGATAAGGTTGTCGCGCTGCTCGAAGAACTTCTGGGTCGTTCGCGCCAGCTCTCCGAACTCGGAGCTATCGCGCGATATTCCATCGATCGGTTTGGGATCGTTTCGTTTTAGACTGGCCATGATCAGCCGGAGAGGATGTCCGACCCAGCGCACAAGCGCCGAATAGATCAAAAGCAGGAGCACGAGAGCGAAAAGGAAAAGCGAAAGAATCAATCGTTCGCTCGAGCGGTTCGCTTGCTGCACGACCGGCGAATCATTTCGGACCACGAGCTGCGCCAAAGGAAGTCCATCCCAGGTGCGCAATTTTCGAGTGAACACGATCACCCCGTTTTCCTCGTCGCTCCGAATTTCCTGCGTGCGCTCCCCGGCAGGGACCAGGGTGATCTCGTTGTTCGAAAACAACGACATTTCATCCAGCGCCGGTTTATTCCACAAACGGCCCACGAAGAAAAACCCCTGCCGTGGAGTTTGGCGTCCGAAGTCTTTCGAACCATGGATAGTCGCGGCCCTGACTTCCATGATGTCATCCGCGACCTTCACAAAAAAATGGGCGAAGGGCTCCTGGGAGAAGAGTTGGTCGAACGCTTCGCGCGGGATTTGCAGTGACGGAGGCTCGGCATCAGTCGCGCTGATCGAATAGCGCGGGCTGGCGTCCGGTCCGTAGATCCAGGCGGCGTTCGCCTTGTACGCCGTCAGGGTAGCGCCATTCACGTTCTCCTTGAACCACTGCTGATCGTTCCTGGCGATGGCCTGGACCATCTGGTCCCAATTGGTGTCGTAATCCGCGAGCGTCTTGAGCGGTTCGCCATCCTTTTCGAGAAATGCGTCGAAAGCCCGGTTGCGCTCAATGAGGCGCTGCTCGGTGATCTGGCGAAACTTGGACTTATCGAAAACGCGAAAGCCCCACAGACCCGCCATGAAGGTCGCGACAACGAGCACGATGAGGAGCGTGATCTTGGTTTGGACTTTCATCGTGATCGTATCATGCCGGTAGAGCCGTGGGTTCGGGAGGCAAGCCTGGGTCCCATGAGACGGCTCCTCTACCTATTTATTCGCGCAAGCGCTGCTCCCGAATGGCAACTATTTTCAAATCGTCTCCCTCGGGGCGGATGGTCCACCAGTTTCGGGTGCGGCCAGCTCCCTTGTGATCCTTGTTCCGAACGTCGTAAACAATCCGAAATTCAACCACCGTCTCGCCCTCGTTTCCGGAGGCAAAGAAGTGGACTGGCGGGCTTAAAGTATATTTTCGCTGCGGCCAACGCTTGAGGTAATTCCGCACATCTCTGAGGACGAACTGCGCGTCCACCGGTCCGTGGTCGAAATATTCGATGGGGTAGGCGAAATACTTGACCTGCGCTGCGGCGTCATCCGTTTCGGCATCGCGCAGGTATTCCTCCACCAGCTTGGTCACGCGCTCCGGAGTCAGATCCTGGCCGGGGAGTGGTGACTCTGCTGGCGGAGCAGGTGTAGGCGAGGCATCGAGATTTTCTTCCGCCGCCCGTTCCAAAGCGACGCGTCGTTCACCGGATAATTCTCGGGCCGCATCGCTTCTCAGCACCGGCACATCGGGCAACCCCCCCACTTCCGCGACAGTCGTTTGAATATGCAGGGATGTGGCTGTTTCATCGTCCACAGTTCCCGTGACCGCGAATCCCTTGCGAGTCTGATAACGCTTCAGCGCCCCGGACAAATCCGGGCTCTCCTGACCATCCACATTCCCGAAGTACAAATTGCGTTTGCGCAGCTCTTCCTGAGTCTGCCGGATCTTTTCGTCGGCGTGGACCCGAGGCGCCGTTCCGATCAACAATAAACACAGACAGACAATCGCTCGTATCATTCTAACGTATTTCGCCCCGGAGGCGGGGGTTATCACCTAAATCGTATGGAATTTATAGATCGGTCGTCTCCCAAAACTTCCGGAACGCTCCCGGCCAGCTGCGGTCCAGCACCCCTTGCCGCGCTTTTTCGCCCATGCGTTTGCGCATTCCCTCGTCGCCCGCCAGCAAAGTGATGGCGCGCGCGACATCTTCGACATCGTGGGCTTTTGTCACCAGCCCGCTGATCCCATCCTCGACCAGCTCCTTCGGGCCACCCAGATCGGACACGATCACCGGAAGCCCGGAGGCTTGCGCTTCGATGATGACGTTCCCAAAGGTGTCGGTCGTGCTGGGGAAAACGAAAACGTCAGCGGACGCGTAGGCCTGCGCGAGAGGCTCTCCCGTGAGATAGCCTAGAAAAACTGCGTCCGGCAGCGCCTTCGCCAGCGCTTCGGAATACGGGCCGAGCCCCACCAGGTACAGCTTTACCGGCTGACCAGCCTCCCGGACTTTGTCGTACGCGGCGGCGAGGACGTCGAGATCTTTCTCGCGAGAAATTCTGCCGACGTAAAGCAGCCGAACGTCCGTGCCGTTTGCCCCGGAGCCCGGCCAGAAAGTGAGATCGCGGCGTCCCGGATTAAACAGATCGGTATCGAGTCCCCGCGGCAGGATCTTCAGCTTTTCGGGCGCAAACCCGCGGTCGATCCAGCATTTCCGGTATTGCTCCGAATTCACAAACACGGTGTCGACCTGGCCATAGAGCCAATGCATGTAGCTCCAGGCCAGGCTCTCGAGGAAACGGTCCTCTGTCAGAATGCGGACGTACTCCGGGATGTCGGTGTGATAAATGCCGCTCGTCTCCAGGTTCAACATCTTTGCGGCCAGCAGCGCGGTCAGGCCCATCGGCCCCGGCGTGCTGATAATGATTTCGGTGAATTGTTCCCGCTGGATGTAATCGAGGATCTGCATGATCGGCGGGAAGCTCAGCCGCTGCAGCTCATACTCCGGGAGTTCGAATTCGCCGATCGGGCGGAAGTTCTTGATCGGAATATCATCGACCTTCAGGTCCCGACGCGAAGTGACGACGATCAATTTTTCGCCTGCTGCCACACCCGCGGCCGTCATTTTGCGAATGGTGTTGGCGACGCCGTTCACATCCTCGAGCGTGTCCGTGAACCAGGCTCGCTTCCGGTTTTGCAGCGCAGGGGGAATCGCCCCGGTCATCTCCAGGAAAATCCCGCGCAGCCATCGGCGGGAAGGCGCCTGGCTGTGGAAAGCGTAGATGTAGGGTGAGAGCAGCACTACGATCGGCGCGATCCCGCTCAAGGCCTGCATGCTTTCGATCACATTCCCGTTCCTGATCTGCTGCACAAATTGCTCGAAGAGACGAAAGGCGAGTTGCTCGCAAACGAGGTTGGCCATCAGGAAAGTGCGCCGCTCCGGCTCCGTCACGCCCTCCATTTCTTTCGCGAGTTGCGCTTTCACCTTCGGACGCGCGAAATGTTTCGAGAGTCCCTTCCAAAGCGAGACGTTGGCCGGCTTGGCCAGCTCGAAAATTTTTCCCGACATCACACCCTGTGCGATGAAGTGGACTTTTTCGCGCAGCGTGAACTCGGTCGGATCTCGCCCTTCCATGAAACGCGAAAACATCGTCTCCAGGAGCGGAGCGCCCGGCCCGAGACGTTCGGTAAAGCGGTCCTGGATGAAGCAGGAAACGGTATTGTAAAAACCGTGCGAAAGGGCCAGCGGAGTGCCGCCCTCGCCCCGCGGGGTGCATGCCCCTTTTCGGATGTGCTGGAGAAACTCTTTCGCGGTCCGCGCCCGCGGTGTCTCCGTGTAGGCGGCCGCCACGAACTTTCCGCCGTGGTCGTCCGAGCCGCCGGTGAAGATCTTTTTCCACGGCTCCGCGTGGGTGGGCTGAAGATTGTGGCGATTAGCGAGCTCTTCGATTTTTTTGGGTGTCAGACCGGAGAGAAGTTCCCCAGCCAGCACACTCAAGAGCGCGTCGCGCAGACCATTGATGCTTTCGAAATGCTTGAAAAGAAGGATCAGCCGTTCCAGGTGAGAGGCGTTGAGCTTGCCGTTAATGCTATAAAGCGGGTGCGCCACCGCGTGACAGATCGCTGCTTTCTGGAGATAACTTTGCAGCTCAAAAATGTTCTCTCGAAGACTCGCGATCTCGGCGTGCTGCGCTTCGGAAATTCCCCAGACAAGCAGGTGAATTTTACAAGGATCCTGGGGAAAAAAGCTGGTAACTTCCTCGCTGATAAAAGTATGCCCGAGATCAGCTATTTCCAGATTGCCATCGATGGTGTCGTGATCGGTGATGGTGACATAATCCATCCCGCGCTCGCGCAGCAGCCGATATAGATCTCGTGGATCGGTATAACTGTCCGGAAAATCGAACCGTCGAAAGAGCCATTCCTCGGAACGCGCGCTGAAGCGAGAATGAATGTGCAGATCGCAAAGGCTCATGCGCGGAAAACGCTAGGCGCCGTTGCGGGTACGCCTCTCCGCCACCCAGTCTCGATACGTGGTCGGGCTCCGGTTTTCGACCAGGCGATCGGTCAATCGAAGGATTTGGCGCCAGATCTCGGGGTGATCCCGGTCCGGCGGGTGAATGCTCACGCGCGCGAGCGGCCCGTCGGCAATTTGCGAGGCGAGTGCCGCATTCCAGGCCAGACTCGCGATGCGTCGCCAGCCACTGCGCACACTGTAAACGAGCGTTCGCGCACGAAAATTATCTCCCGAGCGCAAGTCGCGCACTCCCGTCAATCGAGTCGTGTATTCCATTTCGGCGTCCACCGCTGCTCGCTCGGCGTCGGCGCCCAGCAGCCAGGCGGGAGCGATGAAACCGCGCGGCGTCAGTCCCGCGCTGGAAAATTCCTCGTGCGCCCGCGTGATCCGGCGGAGCGCTTCGTCGTAGTCGAGATCGTGGAATTCCCCTTCGTCGTTGGTGTAAAATTGGGTCAGAAATCTATCGCTTAGCTTTGTCCCGTCTCGACGCGGCCTCTCATGAAAGTAGCCGTGAATAACGATCTCGTGTCCCTGCGCTTCCAAATCCTGGAGCCAGCGCACAAAGCCGCGGTCTTCGGTGCTTCGGCCGTGGTGGTGGTAATTCGGCACCACCAACAGGGAGCAAACCGGAACGCGGTGGTGGGAAAGGTCGGATAGGGTTTTTTCCACCGCTGCTCGAGTTGCCGGCGCAACGTCATGCACGGAAACGACCAACGCTTCGCGGTCCGCTTCCGCCGAAAGAGCGAAGATAGAGGGCAACGATGTCGCAGTGGCGCCGGTCACGCCGGATTTTCTCTCTCAACCGGGACGCAAACAAGCCTAATCGCTTGGTAGCGCGAGCTTCCAGCATGCGTTTTTTAAATCACGAAGAAGCAAACTGGAAGCTCGCGCTACCTTTTCGCCATCCGCAGAATCTCTTGAAACTCCGCGTCGGTGACCGGCTGGACTGATAGCCGCGACAGACGCAACAGCGTCATCTCTTTCAATCGTGGATTGCGCTTGATCTCATCGAGTGTCACGGGACGCGACAGGGTTTTCTCCGGCGCAAGATCCACCGCGCTCCAATCGCCCTCAGTCGCGGTGGCATCGGGATACGCCTCTCGGATCACCTTGGCGATGCCGACGACTGCTTTGTCAGTCACGCTGTGATAGTAAAACACGGCGTCGCCCTTCCGCATTTCACGCAGATTATTTCGCGCCGTGTAATTGCGAACGCCAGTCCAGGAGGTCTTGCCCTCCGCGGCAAAATCGGTCCACGAATAGGCGGAGGGTTCCTGTTTCACGAGCCAGAATTTTTTCACGTCCGTTTAGGTAAGCGAGAGCGCGTCATTCGACAACTGCGCGTCCAAAAATGCTGTCATCCCGAGCCGCGCAGACGGGACCGCGACCATAGGAGGAGCGCCGACCTCACAGTCGTACACGGCGCTATCGCGAACATTCACGTGTCACCCGCGGTCGACGCCAAATTTAGCGCGATAGCGGTTCGTGCGAGTGCGAGGTCCCTCGGTCGCCGCGGCGACCTCGCGGATGACTCGCTCGTTTAACGTTCCGCGCCGAGGATTCGACAACTGCTCACCGCTGTCCCACACTCGCTTTGATGTCGCGTGGCGCGTTTATCACATTTGAAGGTTCGGAAGGTTGCGGCAAAACAACGCAAGTGAAACGGCTCGCAACGCGCCTCGAACAGACTGGCCTGCGCGTGCTGATCACGCGCGAGCCTGGAGGCACGGCCATTGGTGAAAGGATTCGCGACCTTCTCCAGTTCGCGCCGGAAAGTTTCGCGATGGCACCGGAGACCGAGTTGTTGCTGTTCGAGGCCAGTCGCAGCCAGCTCGTCCGCGAGATAATCCGGCCCGCGCTCGAGGAAGGCGTCGTGGTGATCTCCGACCGCTTCTTCGATTCCACCACGGTGTATCAAGGCGTCGCGCGCAAACTCGAGCCCGGCATCGTCGCCACGATGAACGATTTCGCTGCCGGTCCAGATCGCCCGGACCTGACCATCATCCTTGATGTTGATGTCGCCACCGCGCGCGCTCGCATGCTGAGACGCGTCCGTCCGGCCACTGAGATTGACCGCATGGAACAGGAGCCGCTGGAGTTTTATGAACGAGTTTGTGAAGGTTATCGCGAGCTGGCCCGCCGCGAACCCGCACGGATTCGAGTGATTGACGGCATTCGTTCGCCCGATGAAATCGAAAGCGAAATCTGGCGCGAAGTGTCGGGATGTTTTTCCGCGCTGTTGGCGCGGCCGAAAAAAGAGGACGCGGCTTCCACCTCGTAAAATCGATGGCTTTCACTCGCGCTGGAGCGTTGGAATATTTGAGCCGGGCGTATGAGCGCGGACGCCTGGCCCACGCCTATTTGATTTCAGGACCGCCGGGCAGTGGGAAACGGGGCCTCGCCTCCGATCTTTCGAATCTGGTCTCCGGCGCGTCGACCCCTGACGTTTTCGCCTCTCAACCGCCGGGAGTTTACCTGGCTGAACCGGAATCGAAATCCCGCCGGATCGTGATCGACCAGGTGCGCGCGCTCGAGCATGCGCTGCACATGCGGTCGACAGATGGCCGAAAGAAAGTTGCGATCGTGGCCGAGGCCGATCGTCTCCAACCGCAGGCCGCGAACGCTTTTCTCAAGACTTTGGAAGAACCGCCTAACGACTCGCTCCTCCTGCTTTTGAGTTCCATGCCGGAAGTTCTTCCCGACACCGTTCTTTCCCGCTGCATCCCAGTCTCGCTGGCCGCGGCGGAAAAGGCGGAGCCATCCGCGGAGGAGGAGGAATTAGTCGAGTTGCTCGGTGCCCTCGCGACACCGGCGGCGAAGGGGGTGCAACCTGCTTATCGGCTTGCCCGCGGATTCCACCGTTTGCTCGCGCAAGTTCGCGGGACGATCCAGGAGGAGAACGCCGCGGCGCTGAAGCGGGAGGAAGCGCGCTACAAGAACACCACGGATGGCGCCTGGCTGGATGAGCGCGAGGATTATTTCAAGGCCCTCACCGAAAGCCAGTATGTGCGACAGCGTTCGCGTTTGGTGGAAACACTCTTTCTTTGGTGGTCGGACGTGCTTCGTTCGAACACGAAGGTCGCTCGACGCGAACTGCCGTCTGCCAGCGACCAAACGCACATCCTCGGACAACATTTGTCCACCTCGGAAATCCTGCGCCGCATTCGGCGTCTGGAGGAGATGCGCGATCACCTGGGCCGAAACATTCAGGAAGCGCTCGCCATCGAAGTAGCGTTTCTCAACGTCTTCACCTTTTAGAGTTGCGGAATCAAAGCCAAGGAGCGGCGGTTTGAAAACGCCGACCGAAATAAAACGGCGATTTCAAACCGCCGCTCCTTGATGATATGCTCCCGAGCTTTATGAGATTCGACAATCAGGTCGCGGTCGTAACCGGAGCGGGGCGGGGGATTGGGCATGCTATCGCCGTGCGCCTGGCGAGTGAAGGTGCGCGAGTGGCTTCCGTTAGTCGCACCGAAGCCAACGCAAAAAAGACCGCCGAAGAAATCAATGCGTCGCGATCGGATTCAGCGAAGGCCTATGCCGTGGACGTCGCAGACCATGCCGCAGTGCAAACAATCGGCGGCCAGATTTTGGAAGAATTCGGCCGGGTAGATATTCTGGTAAACAACGCTGGCGTGACGCGAGACGGCCTCAGCATGCGGATGTCGGTAGAGGATTGGGATACCGTCCTGAACACAAACTTGAAAGGCGCGTTCAATTTTACGCAGGCCTTGATGAGGCCGATGATCAAGCAGCGGAGCGGCCGGATCATTAACATCACGTCAGTCATCGGCTTGATCGGAAACGCTGGGCAGGCGAATTACGCGGCGAGCAAGGCGGGCTTGATCGGTCTGACGAAATCGCTCGCGCGGGAGCTGGCGAGCCGCGGCATCACCGTAAACGCCATTGCTCCCGGGTTGATCGAGACCGACATGACCGGTGTGCTTTCCGACGAAGTGCGACAGGCCATCCTGCAAAAAATTCCTCTCGGAAAGCTCGGGCACCCGGACGACGTCGCTGCCGCGGTAGCTTATCTCGCTTCAGCCGAAGCGAAGTATATCACGGGACAGGTGCTGACGGTTGATGGCGGCATGGTGATGTAGTTGGCGGTATCGCGATGACAAACGAACGCGAGGGTCGCGCACACGCCATTCGAGGCAAGCACCAATCCTGCTGCTCAGTTCCGTTGCCTGTCGTTAGGCCGCCCTCGAATGAAAACCATTTCCGCTCTGCTGGCGGTCGCAGTCGCCTTCTTCGTCTATTTCTATCTTCATCGCCCGATCGCCTATCCCGCCGGCATCCTGATCGATTCGGAACCAGCTCAAACTGCGAGCGGCGATAGCGAACGAGTGATCGCGCACGGCGAATATGCCTTGAAGGTGCTCGCTCGTTTTTCGCTCGATGCGCGAATTTTGCACCGGAAGCTCTATGGTTATGACCAAGGATCGAAGCTCGTGCCGGTCGATCTGGCGGTTGGGTGGGGGCCGATGTCCGACCAGGGCGTGCTCGATCGCCTCAAGATCAGCCAAAGCATGCGCTTCTACTGGTACGAATATCAATTGCCGCCGCCGATTCCCAAGGAACAAATCATTTCGCACAGCACCAATCTGCACGTTATCCCGGCCACGCCCGCAGTGACGTCGTTCTGCAAATCTCTCCGACAAGGGGAGCTGGTTCATCTCGAGGGCGAGCTGGTGGAGGCGACTGGGCCGGAGATCGGCACCTGGCGCAGCTCCCTCAGCCGGACAGATACCGGTAACGGCGCGTGTGAATTGATGCTGGTGGAAGATTGTTCGAAGCTCACTCGCGCGGAAACGAAATCGGCCATACTCGTTAGGCGGTAGTTGGTGGATCGTGCGGCCTGTCATCCTGAGCGAAGCGAAGCGGAGTCGAAGGACCCCGGGGATCGTCGATCGATGCACAACGGGGTCCCTCGACTTCGCTCGGGATGACAGGCCACACGGTCCACCTTCTTGCGCGCTCAGCGTTCTCGTTTCATGGTGAAATCATGACGACGGAAAAAGCGACATTTGGCGCCGGATGTTTTTGGGGGGTCGAGGCAACCTTTCGCGCCACGCCCGGAGTGACGAATGCGACCGTGGGATACGCGGGTGGTAAGACGGAAAAGCCCACTTACGAAGATGTGTGTAGTCACGATACCGGCCACGCCGAAGTGGTGCAGGTCGAGTTCGATCCCGCGATCGTCAGTTACAATCAACTCCTCGAGGTCTTCTGGTCGAATCACAATCCGACCACGCTCAACCGCCAGGGTCCCGATGTCGGCGATCAATATCGTTCCGCGATTTTTTTTCACACCCCCGAGCAAAAAGCTGCCGCCGAGGAATCGAAGACGACTGCGGACCAAAGCGGCCGTTTCAAGCGGCCGATCGTGACCGAGATCCAGCCCGCCCCCACTTTTTATCCGGCGGAAGATTACCATCAGCGTTATCTCGAAAAACGCGGCTTGTCGCACTGCGCGATCTAACCGCGTCCCCCGCACACATGAAGCGCGAAGTTGTTCGCTCCAGAAATTTCGTGCATGACGCAGCGGAGTTCATTCTCCAGCAGGCGCGCGTCGCCCTGGCCGAACGTGATCAATTCCGGATCGCGCTTTCTGGTGGAAACACGCCTCGCCCGGTTTATACCGAGCTGGCCCGGATCGGGCGAGATCTTCCCTGGGACAAGATCTTTTTCACCTTTGGCGACGAACGCTGCGTGCCGCCGGAGGATGAAGAAAGCAATTTCCGTATGGCGCGCGAATCCCTTTTCGTCCCCGCCGGCGTGCCGGAGAAATCGATCGCGCGCATGCGCGGTGAAATCGGCCCGCAGATCGCGGCCCAGGAATATCGGGATGCGCTCGAGCTTCTGGCAGTGCAGCGGGGCGAGACCATCTACCGCCACGATTTGATTCTCCTCGGCATGGGCGACGACGGACACACAGCCTCTTTGTTTCCGGGGACCGCGGCGCTGGAGGAGAAATCGAGAGAAGTCGTGGCTAACTTCGTCCCCAAATTCAACACTTGGCGGATCACGTTTACGTTGGCGCTCATCAACCAGGCGCGGCACGTTTGTTTTTTGGTCAACGCGAACAAGAATGTGGCGCTTCTGGACCAGGTGCTGGCCGGCGATCAGCAGTTTCCGGCGGCGCGCGTGGAACCGACCAACGGCGCCCTGACCTGGTTTCTAGGCGAAGCGTAATCCCGGCACGACACCAGCTTCGGATCTCTTTCCATGCGCAGCATCATCGTCACCGGTTCCGCGGGCCTCATCGGCTCGGAGACGGTAAAACATTTCGCCGGCGAGGGATATAGCGTTCTCGGGATCGATAACGATATGCGCAGCCAATTTTTCGGCGCGGAGGCCTCAACCGGAAAAACGCGCGACCAACTCGTGAAGACGGTCCGCGATTACCAGCATTTCGGCCTCGATATCCGTGATGCGAACGGTGTCCTGGAGCTGTTCCGGCAACATCGCAACGGCATCGCGGCTGTCGTGCACACTGCGGCGCAGCCTTCGCACGATTGGGCCGCACGCGATCCGCAGACGGATTTTACGGTCAACGCGAATGGGACCCTGAATCTTCTCGAAGCCGCCCGCGAAGTTTGTCCCGAGGCCCCGTTCGTTTTCACTTCGACGAACAAGGTCTACGGCGACACCCCGAATCGATTGCCGTTACGCGAGCTGCCGTTGCGATGGGAAATCGAGCCGGGCCACGAATACGAACCCGGCATTTCCGAGACCATGAGCATCGACTACACGAAGCATTCGCTCTTCGGCGCCTCGAAAGCCGCCGCGGATATCCTGGTGCAGGAATACGGGCGCTACTTCGGAATGCCCACTGCTTGTTTTCGGGGCGGTTGCCTGACGGGGCCGGCCCACGCGGGAACCGAGCTGCACGGTTTTCTCTCTTATCTCATGATCTGCACCGTGGCGGGACGGCCCTATCGCGTCTTTGGCTACGGCGGAAAACAAGTGCGCGACAATATTCACAGCGCCGATCTAGTGGATGCCTTCGCGGCCTTCATTCGCGCGCCGCGGGCTGGGGAAGTTTATAACATCGGCGGCAGCCGCCACAGCAATTGCTCAATGCTCGAGGCCATAAATCTTTGCGAAGAAATCAGCGGCCAACGTCTCGACTGGAAATACGAAGAGAACAACCGGATTGGCGATCACATCTGGTGGATCAGCGATGTCCGGAAGTTCCAGGGACACTACCCTGAATGGAAATTCCGCTACGGCCTTCGAGAGATCCTTGAGGAAATCTACGAAGCGGTGAAGGGTTGATTGATTGAAGCGTTGAACGGTATTTGCTCTAACCCTTCAACGCTGCATCTCAATACTCTTCGCCTTCGTCTCTTACCGTCGGAGCAATTTTATCTTCCACTCCGTAAACGTGGAACATGACCCCAAACCAATAGATCGGAATGAGGAAGAGCCCGAAGCCGGCGGTCGCTGTCGCCGCCAATGCGCCGAGCAGCAGTGCGCCGAACGCGCCGATCACGAACAGCAGCCCAAGCACTTTGTAACCCTTGTAGACATGCCCGAGCCCGGGAATCACACTCAACATCACCGCCACCAGGTCGCTCGCTTTTCCTTCCGCAGTGCTGGTGTCGGGCCTGCGCACCCAATCGCAGCGATCGCAACTCTCCGCTTCCTTTGGCAAAACGTGTCCGCAGAGCGGGCAGTTCATGGTGTCGGCGTCTGCTACGGGTTCCAGAGTTGGGGCGTCAGTATATTCCAAAGTGATCCTCCGCTTCTTTCGCTATCCTTTGCATCGTTCCAATGACAGGGCCATTCGTCAAGAAGAGTGATGCAGTTGACGCAACGACGCGAACGCGAAATCGTAAGGCGATGCTCAAGGATGAAGAGTCATGACGCCGCTTGATCTTACCAGAAATCCGCCCCGATCACCGCGAGCACGATTGAATGGTCTCGTCATGCTGCCGCGCATGATCGACATTGCCCGGGCGAAACTTTCAGGCGGAAATGTGGGCGACTATCAGATTGGCCATGGAATGAGCGGCATGATCCTGAAACACTTTCGGATTACCGCGGATGATTTTGTCCAAATGGTCGCGCAAGCGGAAGACGACTCCGGCGTGCTACGGAAGCTGCCTGATCTTCCCGACCAAACAGACCATTCCAAGCTCTCGAGTTTTCTGGAGGGACTCACGGTGGCCCACGTGCCAGACGATCTTCGTGCGAAGTTCCACGCCTTTTACGGCAAGAACCTTCCACCCACTCGTCTCGTGCTGGATGTTCTCGAAGAGGATGACGCGCGGTCGTTTCCGGCCGGATAAAGAATCAGCAGGTCCGCTGTCACAACCCGCTGTTCAATCCGCCGCGCGTTGAGTAGAACTGACGCGATGGCTACGGTGCCCCAGTTGGTGGATTATTGCCGCGATCTCCTTCGTGTGGGGGAGATCGAGGATTGGCCGAATGCGCTGAATGGTTTGCAGATCGATAACTCCGGCGCGGCCACCAGGATCGGCGCCGCGGTCGATGCCTCCACGCGGACGATCCATGCGGCGATCGAACGCGGGATAAACTTTCTCATCGTGCACCACGGTTTGTTCTGGCCGGGATTGCAACCGGTCACGGGTTCCCGGCGGGGCATGCTCGAGCGGGCTTTCAAGCACGACCTCGCGCTCTACAGCTCACATCTCCCCCTCGACATTCATTCGGTGCTCGGCAACAACGCCCAGCTCGCCAAGGCGCTGGACTTCGAAAACACGGACCCGTTTTTCGAGAGGAAGGGGCAATGTATCGGGCTCAAAGCAACGGCAGAAGTTTCGCGGGCGGACCTTGCGCAGAAGCTTGAGCACTCGTTAGGCACTCCGGTGAAACTGTTCGCGGCCGGTCCCGCGCAAACGCAAACGATCGCTCTGATAACCGGAGGCGCCGGCTCGGAGATTTACGAAGTTGCAGGCGAGGGCATCGATACTTTCATCACCGGCGAAGCGCCGCATTGGGCCGCCGTCGCAGCCGAGGAGCTTGGGATCAACCTGCTGCTCGGCGGGCATTACGCGACTGAGACTTTTGGAGTGAAAGCCCTGGCCGCTCACTTATCCGATCGATTCGATTTGCCCTGGGAATTTCTGGATTTCCCCACCGGCTTATGAACCCGCGTTCAACCGGATTGCCTTTAACAAGGAGCGGCGGTTTCCAAACCGCCGACTGCTTTGACTGGCCACAATGGGCGGTTTGGCTTCCTCCTCTGCTCGATCATCACCCAGTTCTTCTCTAACCGGACGTTTTAAAATGGACCCAACCGTTTGTCTTGGCCTCGTTGTCATGTTGCTGCCGGTCATTTTGATCGTGGTCGGCGTGGTGGAAGTGCAGAAATTAAAGAAAGCCGTGCGCGAGCTTACCCGCCGCATCGGCACGCTGGAATCTCAAGATCGGGAAGGCGCTCGCCCTGCACCCGTCGCGCAGACTGCACCAAGCCCAACGCCACCGCGCGCAGTTCCGCCGCCATTGCCAGCGCAGCCGCTTGCTCCACCGCCCGCTCTTCCGAGAGCGGCCGCCGGCGTAGCGCCACCGCCGCCGCTTGTCAGACCTGCACCCGTGCCACGCGCTCCACGAGTCGCGAAGCCGATCGATTGGGAGGCATTTCTTGGCGTCAAACTTTTCGCCTGGATCGGTGGGTTCGTTCTTTTCCTCGGGATCGTTTTCCTCGTGAAGTACTCCTTCGACAACAACCTCATCACTCCCGCGATGCGAGTGACGATAGGAACGGTCATTGGGCTGGCCCTCATTGTCACGGGCTGGCTTACCGCAACTCGGCGTTACCGGGTCTCCGGTCAGAGCCTCTGTGCCACCGGCTTCCTGGTTCTTTATGGAAATATTTTCGCGGCCCACGTTTTCTACCACCTGATCGCGCTCGTCCCTGCGTTCATTTCGATGGCGATCGTGACCGGCGCGGCCTTTTCTCTGGCCGTCCGGATGAACGCGCAGGTGATCGTCGTTCTGGGTCTCTTGGGTGGTTTTCTCACTCCCGCCCTCCTTTCGACGGGGGTGGATAATCCGATCGCGCTCTTCGGCTACGTCGCGGTCCTGAATATCGGCATCGCTGCCGTCGCTCTGCGAAAACGCTGGGATTATCTCGTCCTGCTCGCGGCGGCCGGCACGGCGCTGACCGAGTTCGCCTGGGGCTGGAAGTTCTTCGAACCCTGGAAGGCAAACATCGCCTTTGCCGTTTTTCTCGGCTTCGAAGCGCAGTTCCTCGCGATCTTCGCGGTGCAACGGCGGACGAATCCCACGGACAACTGGGCGGCGCGCGCGGTGATCGTGCTTGGCTTCACGGCTCTGGCCGCCGCATTTTGTTTCCTCGGCTATCACCCGCTCAGTCACCGGCCTGGATTTCTCTTCACGTTTGTCTTCGTCGCGGAAGCAGGCTTGCTCGCTCTTTCGCTCTTGCGCTCGAAGCCGATGGCGCTGCTCGCACCCGCCGCCGGCCTGGTCGTCTTTGTCTTTCTGGCCAGCTGGACGGGAAATTACCTGAGCGAAGCGTTGCTCTGGTGGGCGCTCGGCGGTTACGTGGTTTTTGCCCTGCTGCACGCGGCCTTCGCGTTCTGGCCAAAGGCTGAGACGCCGGCTTCTAAGGACGTGGCGTGGCACAGTTACGTCCCGCTGCTTCCGCTCGTGCTCATTTGCCTTTGCGTGGGGAAAGACCACACGTCGTCGGCCGTCTGGGTTTGCGTTCTTCTTCTCGATTGCATCGCGATTGGCGTCGCGTTCGTGCGTCGTTCTCTTCCCGCGGTCGCACTTGCACTGCTCGTCACCATCTTTGCCGCGGGTTTATGGATCACGATGTCGCCCGCCGAAATCGATCTCCGCGAATTCCTGATCGTTGCCGCTGGATCGGGGACATTTTTTTTCTCCGCGGCGCTCTTTGCTGCGCGGAAGTTTTTTCCAGAGTCGGACAATATCCGGCGCAACATCCCTGCGGTTGCGGCTTCGCTACCCTTTCTCCTCCTGCTCATGGCGATCGCAAAGCTGCCGGTCGGAAACCCTACGGCTTTCTTCATCACCGCGTTTTTCCTGGCGGTCCTGCTCCTCGGGCTGGGGGTTGTCTCGCGCACGAGTTGGCTCGCGCTGATCGCGCTCGCTTTTACCTGGGCCGTCGAAAGCGAATGGCAGCAGCAGCACTTCACCGCCAGTTACGGCACGCTCGCGCTTGGTTGGCAGGTCGCGTTCTTCCTGCTTTTTTTGGGCTATCCCTTTTTTACCTCGGAGGAGCGCAAGCCTTTGCCCTGGGCGGTCGGCGCACTTTCCGGGCCTCTCCATTTCTGCCTCATTTACGAAATCATTCGCACCACATTCCCGGACCTGCGCAACGGATTGATCCCGGCCGCTTTCGCGTTGCCCTACGCGGCCGGCACGTTTTTCCTGATCAAGAAAAAGCAAGTGATGCCAGCCTCGGGAGATGCGCGTCTCGCCTGGCAAGCTGGCGCTGCGCTCTTTTTCTTCAGTCTCATTTTCCCGATCCAATTCGAACGCGAATGGATCACGCTGGGCTGGGCCTTTGAGGGCTTCGCACTTCTTTGGTTGTTTGGCCGCCTGCCGCATCGGGGCTTGCGGTATGTCGGCGTCGGAATGCTCTGTCTCGCCTTCGTCCGCCTCGCCTTGAATCCCGCCGTGCTCGAGTATCATCGGCGTAGCGCCACGCCGATTTGGAATTGGTATCTCTACGGGTACGGAGTGCCGATCGTCTTCCTCTTCGGTGGTGCGTGGCTCTTTCGCTCTCCGCGCCAATCGTCTTTCGAACGAACGGCGCCGATACTTCTGAACTCGTTAGGCGCGATTCTCACCTTCCTGTTGTTGAACATTGAGATTGCCGATTATTTTTCCGTGGGCCCGACCCTCACGTTCTCTTTCTCGGGTAACTTCGCGCGCGACATGACTTATTCCATCGCCTGGGCCCTCTTCGCCTTCGCGCTGTTGCTCATTGGCATGAAACAAAAAACCGGCTGGGTGCGTTACGCCGGCGTCGTACTGCTTCTGCTAACGCTCGGCAAACTCTTCCTCCACGACTTGGGAAATCTCAGTCAGCTTTATCGCATCGGCGCGTTCATCGGAGTCGCTATCATTCTGATCGTGGCTTCGTTCGTTTATCAGCGCTTTCTGGTTCCGAAGGAGAAGAAGCCGATGTAGAGGCGCTTGTGCCAAGCGCCTGCCTCCCGAATAGGCGCTTGGCACAAGCGCCTCTACATTGTTCTGTTGCGTCCGTGACTGAGCCCGCGAGCCCAAACCAGCGCGCTAGCACGCGCGCGACTGGCGTGGTCGGCATTGCCATTTTGTGCAGCCGCCTTCTCGGCTTGCTCCGCGAAGTCACCTTCGCCTCGCTCTTCGGCGCTTCGCGCAACATGGATGCATTTCTGACCGCGTTCCGCGCGCCCAATATGTTGCGCGATCTTTTCGCCGAAGGCGCTCTCTCGACCGCCTTCGTCACGACCTTCTCGCGCCGCATCGCCACCGACGGCGATGCCTCCGCCTGGCGCCTCGCCAGCAAGGTCGCGACTCTCACCCTCGTTTTCATGAGCGCCGTGACCGTGCTCGGGATCATCGGTGCGCCCATCCTGATTCATATCCTGGCGCCTGGTTTTCCGGCCGAAAAAGCTGCGCTCACGATCCAGCTCACGCGGGTCATGTTTCCGTTCATTCTGCTCGTCTCGCTGGCCGCGCTCGTGATGGGAATGCTGAACGCGAAACATATTTTCGGCATGCCTGCGATGGCCTCTAGCTTTTTCAATCTCGGCTCCATTATCGGCGGCGTCGCACTCTGCTATTGGCTCGAGCCGCAGGCCGATTGGCGGCATCCGCATTTCGGAGAGCGTGGTCTCCTGGGCCTGGCCATCGCCACGCTCATCGGCGGTTTGCTTCAGCTTCTCGTCCAACTGCCCTCGTTAGGCCGGGTCGGATTTCGTTTCCGCCCGGACTTCAATTGGCGCGACCCCGGCGTGCGCACCATTCTCCTTTTGATGGGTCCCGCCACCATCGCGGCCAGCGCCGTCCAGGTGAACGTGGCCGTCAACAGCGGCTTCGCCTCCGCCTTGGGCGACGGCGCCATGACCTGGCTCAACGTCGCGTTCCGGCTCATGCAATTGCCGCTCGGGATTTTCGGCGTAGCGGTCGCCACGGTCACACTCCCGCTCATCTCCCGCAGCGCGGCGGTCGGCAACACGGCGGAATTCCGCGGCGCACTTTCGCACGCGATCAGGCTCGTGCTGCTGCTCACGATCCCTTCCGCGATCGGCTTGATTATCCTCGCGAACCCGATCATCAGCTTGATTTACGAACACGGGCGATTCAACGCTTTCGCCACCGAACAGACGGCGTTGGCCTTGCGCTGTTACGCGATTGGCCTCGTGGCCTACTCGGCGGACAAGGTGCTCGCTCCTGCCTTCTATGCGCTAGACAAGAGACATCTGCCGATGTTCGTCAGTCTCTGTTCGATCGCGATCAATTTTTCCCTGAACTACTATTTCACTTTTCATTTGAAACTGGGCCATCGCGGTCTGGCGCTTTCCACGAGTCTCGTCGCATTCACAAATTTCCTGATGCTTTACACGCTGATGCGCCGATACGCCGGCCGCCTCGAAACCGGCGCGATGATCAAGACGCTGGCCAAACTCCTCGTGGCCGGCGCGCTCCTGGCGGGGATCTGCCTCCTCGCCCAACATTTCATCTTCTTTGCTCACACCGGCCTCAGCGCGTGGCAAAAATTATTTGGCTTGATGCTGACCATCGCCATCGGAGGCGCGGCGTTCTTCGGTGCCGCCTATCTGCTCCACGTGGCGGAACTACGCGACGTGGTTCTGCTCGTCCGAGGCCGCCTCACTCGCTTGCGTTCCTAATCGGCGGGACGCTCTCCGATCGCGTCGATTCTTGCTTGTCATCCCGAGCCGCGCAGACGGCGAGGGACCTCACAACTAAACCTGTGCGCCAACGCAAGCGGGAAACGTTCAACCATTGACATGCGTGGCCTATCCTCGCGTGCTCGGACATCGATCCGCGCTTGTGAGGTCGGCGCTCCTCTCTTGGTCGCGGTCCCGTCTGCGCGGCTCGGGATGACAAGCATTTAGTCCGCGCTCCCACTACGCCAGCGCTTCCGCCAAGTCCTCGATCAAATCATCCGGATGCTCCAACCCGATGGAAAGCCGGAGCAATCCCTGCGGCGTCCGCGGATCTTCGCCTTTAATCGAAGCGCGATGCTCGATCAAACTTTCCACTCCGCCCAGGCTCGTCGCGCGAATAAAAATTTCCGTTTTGGCCGCCACCCCGAGCGCGGCCGCTGCGCCGCCCTTTACCTCGAACGACACCATCCCGCTGAATGCGCTCATTTGTCGCTCCGCGATCTCGTGGCCGGCGTGCGACGCCAATCCCGGATAATGCACCGCTTCCACCCGCGGATGATCGGCCAGCCAGGTCGCGACCTTAAGTGCGTTCTCCGAATGGGCGCGCATTCGCCACGGAAGTGAACGCATTCCGCGCAAGATCAGCCAGCAATCGAAGGGCGAGGGAACCGCGCCGCCCGTCGTCTGGATTTCGCGCACGCCTTCAAAAAATTTCGTCGTCGCTTTGGCGATCACCACACCACCGGTCACGTCGGAATGGCCGCCCAAATATTTCGTAGTCGCATGCATCACGAGATCAGCGCCGAGGTCGAGCGGGCGCTGCACGATCGGCGCCCAGGTGTTATCGCACGCGCAAAGGGCGCCGGCGGCGTGAGCGATCTCGGCGACCCGGGCAATGTCGGTAATCTTCAGCAGCGGATTCGACGGCGTTTCGACCCAAACCAATTTCGTTTGCGGCCGCAAAGCCGGCTTGATCTCGTCGGGCTTCGTCATGTCGACGAAACTCACTTCGAGTCCCCAGCGAACGAAGACTTCGCGCAGCAGCTTCGTCATTCCATGATAAACATCGGTCGGCGCGACGACGTGATCGCCGGGCGAGAGAGCCTGCAAGATCGCGCTCGACGCCGCCAAGCCGGAGCCAAACGCAGCGGCGGCCTCGCCTCCCTCCAGCGCGGCGAGCCCTTCTTCGAGAGCATGGCGCGTGGGATTCGCGCTGCGCGCATAAACATATCCGTGCGGGTAACCGCCTTCCGCATCCCGCTCGAACGTCGTGGACAAATGGATCGGCGTCGCGACCGCCCCCGTCGCCGCATCGATGGCGTGCCCGGCGTGCACCGCCAAAGTCTCGATCCGAATTTTGCGCTTCATGCTCATTGCGCCCCTTCTTTACTGTAGCCGCCTCCATCAGTCGAGGCGAAGCGGGAACGGCGACAGAGCGGCGTTGTTAGAACGCGTCTCAAAACGATTTGACGGCTCCTTTGCCCCGGCGCAAATAGCACCTGAATTTCACGCCGGGGCATTCTACCTTTCCGGCCTCTCTTTATGAGCATTTACAACGACGAAGTTTTCCAAATGGCTTGCGACCAGTTCCAGGTCATCGCCGATTATCTCCAGATCGACCCCAACGATCGCGATCGGCTCATGCTCCCGAAACGCGCCATGGCCGTCACGCTGCCCGTGCACATGGATGATGGCAGCACCCAAACTTTCCAGGGTTATCGCGTGCAACATCACCTGACGCTGGGCCCGACCAAAGGCGGCACTCGTTTCGCGCCCAATCTTTCCATGGGTGAAACCGCCGCGCTCGCGATGTGGATGAGCTGGAAATGCGCGCTCGCGAATTTGCCCTACGGCGGAGCTAAAGGCGGCGTCGCCTGCGATCCCACCAAACTCTCGCGCAACGAGCTCGAAGCCGTCTCGCGCCGCTACATGCAGGAAATGATTCCGTTCGTCGGCCCGCACACCGACATCATGGGCCCGGACATGGGGACGAACGAGCAGGTCATGGCCTGGTTCATGGACACCTATTCGGTCTATCAGGGTTACTGCGTGAACGAAATCGTCACCGGCAAACCGGTCTCGATCGGTGGAACCGAAGGCCGCCGCGAGGCGACTGGGCGCGGCGTGGTTTATCTGATCGAGCGCGCGACGGACATGTTGAAGCTCGATCCGAGAAAATGCACCGCGATCGTGCAGGGATTCGGCAACGTCGGCTCGGTGGCGGCATTATCGCTCGCGCTCAATACCGGCATGAAAATCGTCGGCATTAGCGACGCCACCGTGGCGCTCTACAATCCGAATGGCATCGATGTCGCGAAAGCCGAACAGCACGTGATCAAGAAGGGAAATCTCCGCGCCTTCGATGAAGGCGACCGGATCGATCCCAATGAAATGCTCACCATGCCCTGTGACGTGCTCGTTCCTTCAGCGGTCGATCGCGTCATCAATGCCGGCAACGCCGCGAAATTGAAATGCCGGATCCTGGCGGAAGGCGCCAACGGCCCCACCACGCCGGAGGCCGACCTCATTCTCAACCAGCGCTGGGACGAGCTGTTCGTCATTCCCGACATTCTTTGCAATGCCGGCGGCGTGATCGTTTCTTACTTCGAGTGGGTGCAGGGCCTTCAGGCTTTCATGTGGACCGAAACGGAAGTGACCGACAAATTATTCCGCATCCTCGAACATTCGTTTACGCAAGTCATTCGGCGCGCGAAGGCGCACAAGATTTCGCATCGGACGGCCGCAATGGCCATCGGCGTCGAACGCGTCATGAAAGCGAAACATGCCCGCGGCTTGTTCCCTTAAACCTGTAGCGGCGGTCTATGACCGCCGATTTATTAGCGATGAAATTCACCCATCGCGAAGATAAGCGGGGCAATCGTCTCCTGGATGTTCTGACGGACGAAGAGAGCGGGCTTCGTCTCATCGTCTCGAGGCTCGGCGCGGAATTAATCAGCGTAGCGCGCCGGAATGCCAGCAACGAGTGGATCGGCTTCCTGAATCGCGATAACGAGATCGGTCCGCCCGAGAAAGGGTGGGCGAACCATGCCACCGTGATGGGTTATTATCTGCACCGGATCAAGAATGAGCACACGCTTTACCGCGGTCAGGAGATTCGCGGAGGCACGCACAGCTTTCTTCGCGGCAAGGTCTGGCATCGCATCGACTACCGCCGCGAGAACGAGCTCACCTACCGCATCACTCCGGAAGATTTTTCCGCCACCGAATATCCACTCAAAGTCTCACTCGACCTGACCTGTGGAATCGAAGGCTCTGACATTTCTATCTCGTTCAAATTCCAGAATGACGAGCCGGAGCTCACGGCGCATGTCGGTTTCGGTTTGCATCCCGGCTTCGCCGCCACTTCGTTCGACTCCTTCCGCTTCGAGATGCCGGCCGGGCTTTATCGCCGCCATTTCTCTCCCGATAATTATCTGAGCGGCGAGACGGAAGACATCCGGTTCGAAGGCGGTGAGATGCCGTTTGCGAAAGAGAAACTGCCAGGGTCTTACATTCTCGAATTGGTAGACGTTCCGGATCGCACCTTCGCTTATGCCGATCTGCCATCGGGACGCACGGTTGTGTTGGATCTCACCGGCGTTCCTTATCTCACGTTATGGTCGGACGGCGGACCGTTCCTTTGCGTCGAACCGTGCTGGGGCTTGACCGATCACCACGATCAGCGCGCGTTCGAAAACAAAGAAGGGATCCAGACGATCCCCGCTGGTGGAACGCTCGAAGCGAGTTTTCGCATCGAACCACGATTGTCGCTGTAGCCGCGTCTGGGGAGCGCAGGCTGCCAGCCTGCAGTTGCCGGCAGCTTGCCGGCAACATCTGGGCGACGCTCTCTATGCTTTCGCGCGCTGTCAGTCGATCGAAGCGTCTCGGCAAGCTGCCGAGACGGGCAGGCTGGCAGCCTGCGCTCCCCAGAATTTCGGAACCGCCCGCACATTCCAGCTATCGAAAGGTCTAAAACGTCGAAAGACCGATTGCCTCACTTGACCTCTCAAGGCGTCGTAGGCAAACGAGTCGACGACTGGGCGAATACATAACGCCAGCCAGTCGGGGTGCGCACATAGGTGTCGCTAAACCAAAGCTTATAGTCGAACGCTTCGCCATTTTCTGCTCCCTTGGCCCACAAGAGAGCGGTCACCACGGCCGTGTCGCCCCAGACACGCACTTTCTGCGCGCTATCCTCTTGATGTTCATAGACCATGCGTTTGCTCCGTGCTTCCTCGAGCAGATCAGCTTTGGTGTAGGTCTTGCCGAGACCAGTCACGATGACAAAGTCATCGGCCAAAATCCGGTCCATCGTTTCAACATCGTTCTTTTTGACCGCCGCCTGGTATTCAATATCGAGCGCGGCCACGATTCTTTCGTCATCGGCCGAAGACGCGCCGGTAGTCGGGCTCATAGTCATGAGTATTCCAAAGGTAGATGCCAGGACGCGCGCCGTCAGAGATCGACCTGGCGCCAAACCTAACGAGAGCAAAGTTATCGCGGCGTTCTCCCTTCTTCGGCGTCATGCAGGTCCACCCAGGTTTGAATATTATCGCGCTCTTCCCAACCGAGTCGTTTCTTGGCCGCTTGCAGCTCGGCGCTGCCTTCATCCCGCCAGCCACGCTTGGCCATGAATGCATTCCAGATAAGAATTTCTTCTTCGCCGGGTTTTCTGCCGCGGGCAAAACACCAATCGAGAATTTCCTCGTCCGATCCTCCCTCCAGAGTTCGGGTCGCCAGCTCGTCATAATCAACTCCTAGAAATCGGGTGCAGCGTGCGTCAAAGAAGGTCGGATCTTCCACTCCGAGAAAATAACCGGGAGCCAACCGCCCCTGGGCGTTGAGCCGAATCTTATCGAGCATTCGCGCAAAGTAGATAAGACCTTTGGTCTCGCGATAGTCGCTACAGGGAGTCTGCATGATGATTTACTTAGCCTTCCTTTCTCTTACGTCCAGGTTTTGCCTGAAAACGGCTAGGCCCACTTGGACGAAAAAGGGTATCCCACTTTGGCCACTTTACGATCGATGAAAAAGCCCCTCAACAAGAAGCGGCGCCGGCGCTCGATCATTGCCTTCGAAATGATTCGGCTCGAGCGAAATTCCGTCGAACCGATCCACCAGCAACTCTACCGCCAGATTCGTGATGAACTAGTCTCGGGTAGTTTCAACCAAAATTCTTCCCGGCTCCCTTCTACGCGGGCGCTCGCGGCAGACCTCGGAATCGCAAGACTGACCGTAAAGCTCGCCTTCGAGAAGCTTCATGCGGAAGGCTATCTTCAGGCCAGAACCGGGTCCGGGACGTTTGTGGCAGACTCTCTGCCCGAGACTTTCTTGAGCTCGCAGAGGGCGAAAAGCGAACTACGAGCAGAACGCCCGGCTCGTCTTTCCAAGCGTGTTAAGAATATTCCGGATCAGCGGGCCGGAAAACAGTTTGATCTCGGGATCGCGGGAGCGCCCGGCGTCTCTTTTGTCCCGGCTCTCGCGGCGATCGATGAGTTTCCCATGGAAATTTGGGAGCGGCTCCGGGCCCAGGTGCTCACAAGAAAGGGCGCGCATTTGCTCCAGTATGCCTCGAGCCGGGGCGATCCGGATTTGCGCAAAGCGATCGCAGCTTACTTATGCGATTACAGAGGTGCACGCTGTCATCCCGACCAGATCATCGTCACCGCCGGGACGCAGCAGGCGATGATGATCAGTGCGATGGCCCTGGTAAACCGTGGTGAAGTCGCGTGGATTGAAGATCCGGGATTTTACCAGGCCCGCCGGGCTTTTGGTTTCGCCGGCGCCACCCTTGTTCCCCGACCGGTGGACCGGGAAGGGATCGTGATCGGCCGGCCGTCGAAACGGTCGTCGCCAAAAATTATCTACGTCACGCCTTCCCATCAATTTCCGCTTGGCATGACTATGAGTCTGGCGCGCAGGACCGCGTTAATCGATTTTGCGCGCGAATGCGACGCTTATGTTTTCGAGGATGATCATAACTCGGAATTTCGTTTCACCGGTCCGCCGCTCCCATGTTTGCAGGGACTCGATAATTCCGGACGCGTGATCTACGCGGGCACGATGAGCAAGATACTCTATCCATCCTTGCGCCTGGGTTACATCCTGGCGCCGGAACAGTTAGTCGAACCGATGATTAAGATTCGAGCGGTGATGGATCAACACTCACCAGCGATTGATCAAGCGACGCTGGCTCGATTCCTGACCGAGGGATACTTCCTAAGCCACATCAAACGAATGCGAAAACTATATTCGGATCGAAGAGATTTTTTTATCGAACAATTCAATCATCTCCTAGGCGATTACTTTGTCCTCCAAATTCCGGAAGCCGGGTTACACTTCGTGGCCTGGCTCCGGCGGAAAACGGATTTGCCGTTGATCACCCGTGTGTGCACGGAGATCGGTATTAGACCGACGCCACTCTCCTCCTGCTTCATGAAAGCGGAGGTAGACCCCGCCCTGACTTTTGGATTTGCGGCCTGGACACGAGCACAAATTCGAGAGGGCCTGATTAAGCTCGCCTCGGCGCTGAAGGCTTCTCACGCTTCCAAACCACCGCAACCTCGTTAATCGGTTGATAGGCCTGTATTACTTGAATGGGGACTAGCGGAGGTGGATCGAGCGCTCCGTCGCTCGATGCCAAATAACGGCCCCGAAAGCTTTCGGGGCGAAAACAAACATCGCGCGACGGAGCGCACGATCCACCTACTTCAATTCGGCACGTTTACTAACGCTCACGCTGTCCGCATTGAAGCGCTGAAGCGCAAGAGTAACCAAGACCGCGCTGTTGGTCTCGTTAGGCGAACTTCGCTCGTCCATTGCTTTCATCTTTTCGAACCAACCAGGAGCTGAAAGTGGGATAGGGCAAAGACACGGAGTGGGTCTTGTGGCCGATCGACCAGCCAGCCAAAAGTTACTCAGAGATCAAACTCAGTAACCAAAGGAACAAAAATCATGACTACATCAGAACAAATCGCCGACCCTCATTCACGTCCCACGGCAATACCTTCGTCCGGAGGTAACCCGCCATACCTCACTCGCTACCCCGCTGACAATGGTTGGAGCACATGGGTTCTATTGATCATTATCGTGATCGCATTCTGCGGAGCCGCCTTCGTCTTCGCAGGGGACCAGTCGGCCCAGTCACAGACGCCACAACGACAGTACCAAGTGTCCAACCTCCCTTCACTCGGCGGAACGAATAGCAGGGGCAACAGCATTAATAACCGAGACTGGGTCGCCGGGTATTCCAGCCTGGCCGGGAACCAGAGCCGTCACGCCGCCTTGTGGCGCAACGGTTCGGTCCTCGACCTCGGCACTCTCGGTGGCCCAAACAGCAGCGTGGTCTGGAACGTGAAAAATACGCGCGGCCTTCTCGCGGGCATCGCCCAAACTTCCGCGCCCGATCCCTTGGGCGAGGCCTGGAGTAGCGCGGCTTTCTACGGTGGGCCGTTCAATGTCGGCTATATCAATCTCGGTTTCGTGTGGGAACAGGGGCGGATGAGGCCGCTTCCGACCTTGGGTGGAAATAACGGCTTCGCCACCGGCGCTAACAACAAAGGTCTGGTGGTCGGATGGGCCGAGAATACCTGTCATGACCCTACCTGCGTCCCGCCTCAAGTCCTTCAGTTTCGCCCAGTCTTTTGGGACACCGAACGACACGACCAGGTCCGCGAATTTCCTCTGATCCACGGCGACACCTCCGGAGCCGCCACTGCGATCAACGATCACAATCAAGCCGTGGGTATCTCAGGCATCTGCGATCAGGCGGTGGGACGGTACACGGCCAAACATGCCGTTCTTTGGGATAACGGCAGGGCGATTGATATCGGCAACCTTGGCGCGGCGTTTTGGAACACGCCCACGGCAATTAATCAACAAGGCGACATCGTGGGGTTTGCCGGCACCCCCGGCGATCCTGATGGCAACATCCTGCACGGTTTTATCTGGACCAGGCACGATGGGATTCGGCCTCTCGGTGCCTTGCCGGGGCGTGTCCCCGCACATGTCCACAGTGAAGCCTACGGGATTAACGAACGCCGGCAGGTCGTCGGTATCTCTTGCGACCCGGACTTTGTGGATTGTCGTGCCTTCATTTGGGAGAACGGTGTCATGCGAGATCTGAACGATCTCAAACAAGCCGGTTATACTGCCCGGCTCGAACAAGGCAAAGACATCGATGACGATGGCGAGATTACCGGAAGAGCTACCGATCCAGTAACCGGCGTGAGAACAGCCTTCCTGGCGACGCCTGCTCACGGGCATTGACGACTTCGCGGTGTTTGGGACTCAGCAGGGCCGCTCGTTAGGTCGAGCGGCCCCGCATTTTGATTCTGGGTAGCGCACGCGTCTCGCGTGCTGGCGACGGCGTCCTCGCCGTCGCGAACTTTTCAAAGATTGTTTCGGCCGCCGAAACCAACACGCGAGACGCGTGTGCTACCCAGTAAAATTACACCGCGTCAAACGCAATTACTCGCCTGCTATCGTCAGTTCCCGCTCGCTCCGGCCGACCTTGGTCTTGGCGTCTTCGCAGCGGACAACCCGATTTTCCGCATCGAGCACCGCCACGCGTGGATGATGAGCCTTCGCTTCTTCCAAGGTCATTCGCGCAAAGCTCATGATGGTCAGACGATCACCGATCGCGCCGAGACGCGCCGTGGCGCCATTCAACTCGATCAAACCCATGCCGGCTTTCCCGTAGATCACGTACGTTTCGAAGCGCTCTCCGTTCTGGAGATTGCCCACGAGAATTTTCTCGTAGGGGAGAAGCCCCACCATCTCGGCAATGTCCGCCGAAACGGTCAGACTGCCTTCGTAGTGCAAACTCGCCCCCGTCACCGCGGCCCGATGGATCTTGGATTTTAGCAAAGTGATCTGCATTCAGTGCGACAAAGAGAGCTTAGCTCTACGCTTTTGCAATCCTCTTCGCGATGACCGCGCCCCAGCCTTCGCCGGCGATCGCTAATTCAGCTGCCTCGGAAACGGCGCCATATCGACTGAAAGAAGCTCACTTTCCGCGGGACGGTCGATCTCGTGTCAGTCATCGGTCCGCTGCTACGTCTGGTATCGTTCGGCCAATGCGACGGTCTCGCTACGCTCCTTTCATCACGTGCCTGATCGGACCACCCCTTGGTCCGATTGCACGCACATTCCTGCTTACGGCTCCTCGGGTCCGGAGCGACCGCGAGAAAAGGCATTCCCAAGTCGAATTGAAAACGGTGATGAGGCATTGTTGCCACGCCAGAAAGCCAAGTTTCTGCGTAGCCCGCCTGCATAGCGCCAACGACTGTTGTCATGTAACCAACAGTAAGTTCCACCGGAGGCTTATCGCCCCAATACTGTGCCCCATCTAGCCCGCGCTCGACCGCCTGCGCTGCGGCCTCAGCCCGGCCTTGCCGTTCGGAGTCACTCATCAGCTCGTACGCGAGCGTTCGTTGGTCGATTCTGCCCATGCACCACGGGCAAGGATCGTCGGCGGTGTAACGGGCTATCTCTCCGACTTGCTCGGTAAGTGTTCCATCCTTCATGCGCATCAAGACCGCGCCATCGATGCACGGTAGAAGGTAGTGCGTAGCATAGTCGCCGAGAGCAGCCCGGCTATGCTGCGTGTCTGTGCAGCCCAGTACAATGTCGCAGCGAAGGATTTCATCCAGCACGCTGCCGTCCAAGACGTTTCCGACGAGCGTGCGAACGTCGGCATCTGGTGCGATCGACATGATCAATCGTCGCAGTATGTCCACTTTGTAAGCAGATGCGCCTACATCTGAGCGAGTACTGCCGTGCAAACGCTCCAAATTTGATGGCTCGAACATATCGGGGTCGACAAGCACGAATCGGCGTATTCCACTACGGACGAGAATGTGGATGGCCGGGGAACCAAGACCGCCGCATCCTATGACTCCGACGGTCGCTGCTTGGATCCTCGTGACTTTATAGCCAATGAGACTTGCCAATCGGGTTGTGAATTCGAACGATTTGCGGGCGAAATTCTCCTGAGGGAGCGAGCAAGATTCCGCATATTCTCGAGAGAGTTCGCAGCCAACCGTTAGCATCTCTGTTATGGGGATTACCGCGCCTTCGTGCCAGGCTTCGCCGCTGAATCTGAACGTTTGATCCGGCGCTCGCGATATCCGGAGAGACAGATACGGCCGAAGGCCGCCATAAAGCAAAAACTCTCTGGCGAAGTAGTCATCCATATCATTGTCGAGCGAGCTTGCTCCAGTTCCGCCGCCTTCCGGATGAGAATGAATGACGCCTATTCCGAGAGGGGTATCGCTCAGACTCAGCTGTGCGCGTAGAATGTACGCGGCTTTGAATTCCACAATCCCGCTCGTGGGGTCAAGACCGTCGCCAAACGGTTCAATCAGCTCGACGAAGGTGGCGTGCACGCCCCACGAGGTGATTCGATATCCAAAACGAAAAAACGTTCCCCATTCACGGTCTGGGTAGCGTTTGAAAACTAGCCGCTCGAGCTCTACTCGGTCCTTTTCGGTAATCCGAAGCAGACACACCGGATCGTCAGAAATCATCATATGACCTAATTGTTGGCTCGGTGCAGCCAGCAGACGATTTCGTCCAGATAGGTGTGGAATCCATGCTTGTCCTTATTCCAGGCAGGCGCCCCACCGCCGGCATGTGGATGGTAGCTCACTAGCTGCCATTTTCGATCGGCAGCGAATACAAAACCCTGAGGAGACCCCGCAACTCGCCCCAGCAACGGCGAGCCCTCGGGAAGGTAAGCACCATCCAACGGCTGGCCGGGGTATCCGCTGGGCACGGCAACGAGAACGTCCGTCTGAGCGGTGTGTCGGTATCCGGGGCGCGTTGGGACATCATGGTAGATGACAGCTGCCATCGGTTGTTGAACGAAATCAACGCGACAACCACCCTTTCGGAGATTTTTGAGTTCACGATCGACGCGGGAAGGCTCGTATCCGCCGCGCACGTTGTTTCGAATCACGCGAAATTCATCGCAGTTTTCCACTCGAATTTCTTTGTCGAGCGGCACCGGCTCTGTCTCGGTCCCCTTTACGCGGAAGACGTCGGTGCACTCAGGATTGTCGCTGACCAATAATGCGATCTGCCGACCGGTCATGCGACTCTTAACGCCATCACCTTCAGTAAAGCGCTTTTGGTTTACCAAGATCGAAAGACGGACATGCTCTCGCCGGGTAATGAATACCGGCCCTTTGTGAAACGGAGCCCGATCAGCGAGCTGAACGGGTTCATCGTGCGAAGATTCGTAGTCGCGGATGAGGTTCACATGCTTATGTAGTCCGAACAGATCGCGAATTGTCGTCCCGGTCTGGTTCGGATTGATTGTGATTTCTGGGCGATCATCTACGAAATAGGCCAGCTTCGGCGGCGTATCACACCGGGGACGTGTTTTTACCTGAGACCCCGCAAGCGTGTAAAAAACGTTCCCTTCACTCAGATCGACGGCGGTATCGTCAGACAACACGACATCGTCCGGCGACCCGTGATCGCGGACAAGGGTACAGCTCTCATCGACTGCGCTCTGCGCCTTTATAACTGCGACTGACACGGTTTGCTGCGGCATTGGAATCGGCTCATCATTGACAGTGACAGCCCACTTCGCCGCAGGTTTTGTGGGCCGCTCGCGGTCGGTGCAAGATTTGGTTGCATTCTGGCTTTTGTTTGCGTCGTTCATTGTGGTCCTCGGTTGTTGCGCAGTGTGTTTACCGCGCTTTACCAAGTCACTCGTAGCCCGAGAGAAAATCGCGCAAGCAAAATGCTAAAAGGTTTTTTGATCCGAATCCGCGCGGTTTACGAGTAACCGGCAAATGCAAGGCGTACGAGCTCGATCCGCTACTCCTGCAGAACGTGAGGACGATCTGATTAAAGAGGGGTTGACCGGAAGCCCTCAACAGCAGGAGCAAGCCATTGACTGTGCTTACACAGGTTACGCCAGACCACTTGCTTCCTACATTAGAGAAAGAGTTGCTCCTACGTTGGACAGTGATGAGATATCGACAGCCGTGAGTGAAGCGTTTTGCGGCTTGGCGCGTTACGCTGCTCAAGGCAAATTCAGGGCGTCGGGCGCGGTTTCCACACTGCTGTTTACCCTAGCTCGAAGGAAAGCGATTGATCAACTTAGAGCGAAGACCAGCGGTAAGCGCCGACCACCAATAAGCGATGCGCAGGAGGCCGCTGAGGTTGCAGTTACCTGCGGACCGGATCTTACTGACGATGAATTTACAACATCTGTGAGGCAGCGGTTGATAGATGCACCCGAAATCGAGGAGCTATGGCGGACGGCTGCGGACAACGCGGCAACTAATGAAATTATTCGAGCATTTCGCCTTTGGGTCGGGTCGCTGCCAAGACTCCAGCGTAAGGTTGCAGAAGCGCTCTTGAAGCATTTTGGAAGCGCGAGGGACGCAGAGATCGCGAGTGAGCTAGTGCAGATTGGGGAACCCGCAACAACAGCGAGCGTCAAGAGCGCTCGCAATGAAATTGTCCGTAAGTTCACGGCAATGATAGAACAAACCGAAAGGACCGGCATGCATGACTCCAGAAAACGCCAAAGCTCGTGATCAGGCCGTTGAGGTATTGATCGCGGCAAGCTTGCGCGCGCCAACCACGGAGCCAGATGTAACAGATGATCAGATCCTTCGTTATCTAGATCAAAACGTCACATTGAGCTCCGCGGATGAGGCGGCGCTACAAACATCGAGACAGAAACTAAGAGAAACTGTCCGGCGAATTTTGCACGGCGAAGGAGAGGTAGAGCAATCTCCTCCCGCGCCGGCAAAATTCGACTTGCCAAAGCCGCAGCCGAGCAAACGTCGGATGCACGCTTCGGAGGAATTTGTAGAGGCCGTTGTGATTGCACAGCTTACTCGTTCGCTTGCAGATCCGACGCGACCTCTGGGGCGTAAACGGTGCCAGAAGTTCAGTTATCTGTCCCATCGGAAGGCCGACGAAGACGTCACGAAGCACTTTCTGAAGAAAGCCGCAGGTCCGTACAGTCCATGGGCCCGATACCAAGGGCCTGAGACGATCGCGATCAGAAACGGTTATGTGGAACGTGCAAAGGTTGGCGTTTTCACCGGATTGGTGGCGTCGGACAACATCGATAACATCGATCAGTATCTTTCCCACTATCCCGTATGTGCGGCGGTCGAGTGGATCATCGAGACATTGAGGTGGCGCAAGAACGATGAATTGGAACTTTTGGCTACGGTAGACTTCGCGGCGGTCGAGCTCCGGCGGGCAAATACAGAAATCACATGGACGACGATAAAGAACATCATAGCTAGGAATCCGGAATGGGCTCCTAAGTTAGACAGAGCGGTTTTCTCAGATTGTAATATCGCGCAGGCGCTTTCGGAGCTGCAGGTTCTCTTTCCTGCTAGCTACGTGCGATAGATCACCGTCCATTAGATTCAACGAAACCAATCCACGTGATTGCCTTATCGGCGAGGTTGTCGAACGCGGTGACGGCCAATTCGAGGTACTCTTCTTCGGTGTCCTTAATTTTACTGTCGGAGATGCCGTGGAGGGGGAAGAGGAAGTGACATGTGGCGAGTTGGTTTTCGAGGAAGCGCACGAGGGGCTAGTCTTTTTCGACGGCGAATTTCACCGTGGACTTGAGGATCTTGGCTTTGCCGGAATGGTCGAAGCCGAGGAGGACGGTGCGGTTGGCGGTGAGAGTGGAGCCGTCGCCGCCGCCGTCCTGAATGGTTTCGATCTCGACGACGAGGGAACTGTCTTTTTGCCAGCGTTTCGCTTTCGCCGAATCCAGCTCGACGATGTGAGGGAAATCTTTTCCTTTCTTGGCTTTCTCGGGGATTTCGATCGACAGATCGGGCAGTTCGATCTCGCGAAATGCGGAGCCGTCGCGCTCAAAGACGATGAGAGCACTTCCTCGCTTCCAAAGAAACGCGATCACGGCGAACGCCTTCGAGTCGGCTCGCCAGAGCACTTTTTCCATGGTGAACCGCATGCTTGGACCCGCGTCCGGATCGGATTCGGCGACCTTCGTCACGACTTTGCGCGACGCCTTGTCGATCAGGTTGTAGGTTTGGACTTCGTCTTCCGATTTGTCGCCTGAGTAGCGGAACGCGAATCGGCCGTCAGGCGAGGGGAATTCGATGGTCTTCTTTGGCGTTTCGTCCGTTTCCTCGGCGCGGAGAACGTTGGGGATCACAAGAACCAGCAAGGCGATGAGAGTTTTCCCGAGTTGCGTCATGATTGCTAAGGCCTAACGACGATCGTAGGTGAGTGGACGGACGAGGGCAAGGTGAATGGTGACTGGTGATAAGTGAATAGTGCGGTTGAACACAACACCAGTCACTGATCACTGTTCACCGCCTCCTGGCGCTCCCGCGGTTTGGTCTCGCCTACGTAAATGCGGTGCTCGAAACGTTTCGCGCGATCATGCGACTTGGCCTCAACCACGTGGACGCGAAAACCAGCGCGCGCGAGCGCCTGGCCGAAAGACTCTTCATCCGTCGCAGACCAGAAAGCGACGCGACCGCCCGGCTGCAAAGCAGTCGCGATCCGATCGAATCCGCGACGGCTGTAGAGCCGCGCGTTTCGCGCCTGGACGAACGAGGTGGGTCCGTTATCGACATCGAGAAGGATGGCGTCGTAGCGCGCGTGTTCTCCGCGGCGGATCAACCCAATGACATCCTCGGTGAAAACCTGCACGCGCCGGTCATTCAGCAGAGCGCCGTTTAGTTTCATGAGGAACCGGCGATTCCACTCGACTACCTCCGGCAATATCTCCGCGACATGCACCTCCGCCTTCTTTCCGACGATCGAAAGCACCGCCTTCAACGAAAAGCCGAGGCCCAGCCCACCGATCAACACGCGCGGGTGCGGATGCCGGTTCAGATTCTCGCACGCCAGTTTCGCCAGCAGGATTTCCGATGCGGTCGACGTGCTGCTCATGAGCTGGCGGCCGTTGAGTTTCATGAAAAAATCACCGTCGTGTTCATGCAGCGTGAACCGTGCGCCATCCGGGGCGAGCGTCTCCGCGAGGGTGTGGAACGGTTTCATCGGGAGTGCGGCAAAAAAGTGGGGGTAAGGTGGACCGGGCGGGTGAATGCCTGGGTCTCAGATTAAGATTTCTGTTGCCTCATTATTTGAGGGTTTTTCCTTTGTGACCGACTTCGAAACAACAGCGAGGAGTGGTTCCACGCTCGCAGCGCTCCTTGACCGGAACCCCGATAACAGTGGTGAGAAGAGACTCCGCAATAAGACACGCTTCCGGATGATTCGCGGTGGCGGCGGCGAGAGGGCATCCGTTGCCGCGGATGAGATGCTTGTCGGGGGTGCTTTGGAAAGTGGCCGCGCCTCCCATCTCCTTCAAAAGTTCAAGAGCCGCTGCGATCCGTGCTTCTCTCGTCTTTGCTTTTAGTTTTGGTAAATGTTCCTGGGCCAGGTTTCGGCCGACTTCTCTCATGCTGGCGCGAAGCTCTCGAGGCTCGAGGCGTCTGGCCACGACGGCGACCACTTGACTCAAGAGCGTTCCGTACGCCTTCGGAAAAATGTGTTCTGCTTCGGGGGTGAGTCCGTACGCGACATGAGGCCTGCGCACGCCTGGCTCCATCCCCGTCCGCCTGACCAGGCCATCGCGCTCCAGACTGATCAAGTGGGCCCGGACGGCGTTATCCGTGGTCTGAAGCTCCTTGGTCAGATCGTTGACGGTGCGATCCTCGGTTTGGAGCAAGGCCAGGATCCGGCCGCGCGTCGTCTGGAGCAACCGTTCACGCCACGAGGGTGATTTCATAGTCATACTTTGCACTGGCGCGAATAATAAGTCCAAATAATCATTGACTATTTATCTTTAAGCGGCATTTTCGATTCCAACACCCAATTAAATCATGACTAACTCAACTACACTCACTTCCACCGGAAACGAACAGGCGTTTCAAATTCTTCGCTTCGGTTTTACCGTCGCGCCTATTCTGGCCGGCCTCGATAAATTCCTCCACCTCTTGGTGAACTGGGACCAATATTTGCCGCCAGCAGTGAACACTCTCACTGGCGGTCATGGCCATCAATTGATGCTGGCCGTCGGCGTGATCGAGATCGTGGCGGGCATTGGCGTCTTCCTCAAGCCGCGCATTTTTGCTTACGTCGTAGCGGCCTGGATGCTGGTGATCATTGTCAACCTGCTCATGATCCCTGGCTATTTCGATGTAGCGTTGCGCGATCTCGGGCTGTGCCTGGGCGCTCTGGCCTTAGGGAAGCTAAGCGGCTCGATCGGGCCTCGATCGGTTGCTGGTTAGCACGGACAGCGAACAGTGTCCAAGGCGGCCTAACGAGTGAATCGCTACGAGCGGGCCTGCGGAAGCATTCGTTCCGCGTCCGGTTGAAACAGCTTCAACCAACCGGCATCGACGGCGGCGGAACATCCTGCAGCTTTGGGCTGAGCGGTACCGGTTCGCCGCCGCGCTCGAGGTAGAGCGCGTAGAGCTGTTTATCCAGGTGGAACCAGCAGAAATAAACCAGCACCATCGCGAGATAAATGCCCACGCAGAAAGCCAGCATCCCGAGACACATCAGCAGTCCGCTGGCGATCATGATGAAGAGGGAACTAAGCAGAATCTCAATCCACATGGTAGCCGCGAACTTTTTCACGAACCCAAAATCGAATGACGGCGCGAAATCCTGCACGATCGAAGCCCGGATGAGGAGAGGCTTGAGCACAAATATCATCACGAGAACCATGACCACGTAGATCACCATCATGAAAAGCGCCATGACCGCGCCCGCGGCGCCGCTCGCGTGTCCGTCAGACCCGGCCATCAGCATGCCAGGCACGAGGGTAATGGGCACGATCAAGAACGACATCGCCAGGCCCAGGACCAGGCTGACCACCAGCATGACGAGGAACGGCCAGACTCCGCGCTCGAGATATTTGCCGAACAGGTTGAAATCAAAATCAGGAAACGTTTCGCAGCGCTGGTCTTCGCGCGCCCAGAACCCAGTGATGAGCCAGCCCATCAACACGAGCGGCCCCACCACTGGAATGAGGCAGCAAACTCCGCCGAGCAGCAGGTTCATCATCCACTTTGGGCTTTTGAAAAAATCCGAGATGGAAGCCATGTAGTTCATACGCGTCCCAATCTTTAACATGGCCGAATCAAAAGGCGACGCCTTTCGCCTCGATCCCTAGGGCAGATCGTAAACTTCGACCAAAGCGATGCCAGTGGTTCCGCGCGCGCCGCGCACGATTGCGGTGTAGCTGCCGCCGTTAAGAGTGGTGTTGATGGCGCTTTCCAACGGACTGCCGGGCGGCAGCCCGGTGCCCTGGATCTGGACGGCTTGAAAAGCATTCTGCTGCCAGTTGTCGTTCGCTCCGATGAGATTTCCCTGGCTGTCGCGAATTTCGAGCGCGGGGTCGTTCAGCGCCCCGGCCACGCCGGCGGCAGCGAGCGAAGGGCCAATGGCCCGCACGACGATGTTGGCGGAATTATTATCCAGAATGAAGCCGGCGATCATCACATTGTCACCGGTCTGAACAATCCCGCGGGTGGCGATATTCACCAGCCGCGATGGCGCTGGGTGATTATCGAGATCGTAAATCTCCACGAGCGCGATGCCGGTGGCGTTGCCCGCACCGCGGACGATCGCGGTGTAGCCGCCGGGAGGCAGTGATTCAACCAGCGCGCTTTCCTTGGGATTGGACGGCGGGATCGTCGCCTGAATTTTCGCAGCTTGGTCCGGATCATCCTGCCAATCGTTATCCATCGCTATGGTGTTTCCGTTCGCGTCATGCAATTCCAGCGTCGGATCCGATAGCGCTCCGGGCACGGGGAGTGACGGCCCGAGAGCGCGGATGATCACTTTTTTCGCGGCATTCCCTTCGATAATGAGTCCGCCTATGAGGACATCGTCGCCGGTCCCGACCGCTGCGCGCGTGGAAAGATTCAGCGGGATTCCGGCGGCCGTTCCTCCCTGGCCGAGAATAGCTCGGACCGCGGCCCTTGCATCGACCAAGCCGTAACCGTCCGTCGAAACGAAACTCTTGCCGAGTTGATTGCCGAAAGCTCCGTAAAGGGTTCGGCCTGCGTCGATGACCGCGGAGATGTCCGCGCCCGCGAGAAGATCGGCCGAATTTCCCGCGGCGTGAATCGCAGCCAAGTCACGGTCGATTCCAAACGAGATCGTTGCCCCGGGCGCGAAGGTGTCACCGAAATCGAGCGTGATGATGCGAAGGTCCGGCGAAAAACTGGGCGCGATCGAAACGCCGCCGCTGTTTTGACCGACCGTAAAGGGGAAGCCCACATCCACCGATTGATCAAAGACGAGGGGAGTAGTGTTCAGGTCGATCGTGAATTGATGAAGCGTTTCGCCAGTCGGCCCGTTAAAGGTCAGGTTGAAGAAGGTCGGGCTGGTTGCACTTTCGTTACTATCGTCTCCAGTCGCGGCCAGTTGAACGCTGGCGGTTCCGCCGGTGGCTACTGCTTTGGAGAAATTCGGATCGACGTCGTGGGCATCGGCCGTTTGTTGCAGAATCAAGCGGACCTGTGGAGGCGCGAGGGACCCGGGCCCACCCGCGGCTTCGAGCATCAACGCGGCGAATGCCGCCGCGTTTGGCGCCGCCGCGCTGGTGCCGAAGAAATTAGGATAACCATCGTTATCGTAATCCGCCCCGGCGCCGGAAGGGAAGAAGGAGGTGTCCACTCCGTCCGCGGCGGCAAACTCCGGCTTCAACCGTATCTCGGGCGAAGCGAGTCGCTGCCCCTGCGCGCTAAAATAAAATGGGAGATTCCCGCCTTTGGAGCTGAAACCTTCCAGCGCAGGTTCGTAAGGGCCAGGCGGCGGATTGGTCATGCGGGGGTTATAGTTGGGGATTCTATCCGGCATGTTGTTATAAATGTAGGCGGCGACACTGTTCGCATTCGCGGCCGTTGGATGTCCAAAGACTGTAATGATGTTGTCCGTAAAGTAGGGTCCGGTGATCACTCCATTGCCAAACGAGATCAGGCGCAGATGCCTCGCCGTGGGCGGATTGCTCGAGCGAAGACTGATAACCAGCTGATAGGTCGTGTTCGCGCTTAACTCCACGATCTCGAGTGGCTGAGCCGTGGCAAAGCTATTGTCGGTGCCGCTGCTCGACGCGAGGTAGTTCCCATTCTGGGCGAAGACGAGAAGGTTGTAATCCGTGGTTACGCCGCCGCCGAACGGGTCATCCCATTGGAAGTCGATATCCGCGGGGCCGGTCCCGGTCGTGGCCTGCATCATGATCACGGGGTTGGCGTCCGAGCCGAGATTCTGAAATCCACCGGCATAGAGCGCTGGAGGCACCTGCTCCAAATGGAGGTTTCCCCGATAAGGCTGCGCGGCGGCTGAGGAAAGGATGCGCGCGTCCGCGGCATAACCGCGGTTATTGCTGTTTCCAGCGGCCGAAAAGTAAGACACTTTTTTTCCCGGCAGCGCAGTGCTCGTCGCCACATCGTCCACCGCCTGGGCGATGATTCCGTCGGAAAAAAACGGTTCGTCGGCAAAACCGATGTCATCCGCGATCACATCACAGAGTGTGGAAGAAGAAGTGCGAAGATTGCGAATACTGGCGGCCATCATGGCCTGAGTGGAACCCGCAGCCGAGAAACAGATCCGGGCGGCCGGAGCGATGTCGTGGACAATTTCGGCCATGGCCCGGCCCTCATCGGAAACAGAGGAACTTGTGTCATCCTGCAAGACGACTACCGGCTGGGTGTAGCCATCAGGATTGCCTGAGCCCGGCAGATCGCCGGCCGCGACGCCAACGCTTGCTCGCGGCACTCCCGTTGCGCCGTCATAAGAATCCGAAACCAGACCGACGCTAATGCCGCGGCCGATAATGCCCTGCGGGCTCACCACTCCCGGCGTGTTTACATCGAGGGCGTGTTCGACCACGCTGCTCTCGGCGGTAACCGCCCCTACATAGCGGACCGGTCGCGGCGCCAGCATTACGCTCTGCACCCCCGCGAGATTTGCGACCGGCACCGCTTCTGAAATCGGCAGCCGCGCCGAGATAACCCCGCGGCGCCAGTGGCTGTCAACGGCCATGATCTCCAACCCGAGACCGGCCAATCTTTCGGCGACCTCGGACATCGGCGCGCTTCCGTTGAGATAAATATTCACCACCACGCGGCCGGACGCATCCGACATGACCGACCTGGATGAGGCGATTCTCGATTGAACCTGGCTTTGATCTTGTTGAGAAAGTTCCACCAATTGTTTCAGCCCGAGGCCCAGATTCTCCGGCACCACTGCTGCCTTCGAAACCGGAATGGTCTGGGCGTGCGCAGTCGCGGTTAGAACCAACCCACAGCAGATGGAGGTGAGCCTTTTCATTGAGCAGCGGCGATTCAGGGAGATGCGTAAGAATTATCGCACAAGTGTCCGGCTGGCGCGAAGAGGCGCTGCGTTACGCGGTATCACGGCATAAATTTGCCGGCCATTATTGTAATGCGGAAAGCATCTGGATCGTTCACTCTCACCAGCGGTAAGCATGACTAAGTCAGAAACGCGAAGTAACGGCGGTGGGCAAATGACGAGAGGAAAGCGCTTATTTTCGGGCTTCGTCATTCCGGTTAGCTGGCGCATAGACGTTGCGGATGAGTAACCACGTTTTCGTAAGCCACTCCCACGAAGATTCACCGGCCGCGGATTTGCTCGTGAACGCGCTCGAGGAGCGCGGCATCACCTGTTGGGTTGCTCCCCGGGACGTGCCTCCGGGCGGCTCTTATGCAGAGGCCATTCTCAACGCGATTGAGAGCGCCACCTGCTTTGTCCTGATTTACAGCAAACACTCCAATGTCTCTTCGCACG
>Ga0193744_1000061_pt1 | contig 44932 bp, 12 predicted proteins | sample L1a1metaG_FD_143056 | JGI IMG/M metagenome (GOLD analysis project Ga0193744, IMG submission 143056) | Soil microbial communities from a riparian zone of the East river system, Colorado, United States - L1a1 | ecosystem: Environmental > Terrestrial > Soil > Riparian zone | place: USA: East River...
ACCACATTTAAGACATTTGTATCCTTCTTTCCATTTAATCTCTGATAAGTATTTTTTACAATCTTCATCTGTTTTAAAGCGATCACAGAACTTTAGAAGATTTTGACCCTCATATATATTCATCTTTTCCTTTGTTTATTCCGCTCTAAAGATATGCAATTAAATGATGACCTCTATTAAATTATTTCTATTGATAATTTTGGCTGCAATAATAAAGAGTTGAAGATGCGAAAGAGAAAAGCACAGGGCTAACACCCTGGGCTTATATCCCTTTGTAGGTTTTACTGATTTCCACGGCCTAAAGGCCAGGTTTCTGATTAATTTTATAAACTAAATGATATAGCTTTGTATATCGTAAATCAATGTCGTTTAGTTAAGGATATTACATCGCTTTTAGCTGTTATTGCAAATATTGAATATCTTGTTTCAAAGGATATTTCGCTCTTATAGTGCTTATTGTCTCTATCATTTTACAAGGAGCTTCACCCCTTGCTAATATATTTCAGCCCGTCAGGCCTATTTATAAACTTACTTTGCCAAGCCACTCCAAATTAGCTCAAAAAAGCCCTAAGGGGCACTATATATCAGCCAGGGGTGAAGCCCCTGGAAAACAATCATTCCAAACATTAGCACCGAAGGTGCGCAATATCCTTTGAAGCTAGCTATTCAAGATTAGTAAAATAAGTTTATAGATTTATCAATTAAGAAATTACTTTAACTAAACGACATGGTATCATGAATAGTAAATTACCACTAAAGTGATTGCCCCTACAGAATTATCCTAAATACCTGAAGCACCCTTAATCTCAACCCTCAATATAAAAACTATTCACTGTTAACTGTATACTGTTAACTGTATACTGTTAACTAATCAAAAATGTCCAATTTTTCAGGGTAAGTTGTCCATTTTGTCTTATAAGCATCTGCATAGTTTTGTATTCGAACGTACTAAATTCCTTTATTAACATTAAATAATTAAACTATGAAAATGAGCATTTATATAAAAATCCTGATAGTACAGATCCTTTTTTTTGCAGCCTCTATGAAACTCATGGGACAGGACTGGAATGAAAAAATACTGAAGGGCGATAAAAATATGCAGGGTGCATCTTTAGGAGGTCTAGTTATTCATGACCAGGATCTAAGTAATACAGATTTTTCTGATGCAAAAATTAACGGAGTTAAATTTATTAACTGCAACTTAAAAGCTGCTATCTTTAAAAATACATTATTTTCTAGAGGAAGTTTTGAATATTCAGATCTAAGTAATACAGATTTTTCTAAATCAATTATTAATAGAATTGATTTTATCGGTTGCGATATGAGTAATTCTATTTTTATGGGAGTACGTTTTAATAGTACTAGTTTTAAACTTAAAGATTTACTTAATACTGATTTTTCAAAAGCAATGATATCCTATGTAGACTATATGGATTGTAATCTTAGTGGTTCTAACTTTACGGATGCAACTTTAGTAGACTCAAATTTTGATAATGTTGATATTAGAAACGCTGTGGGTATTAAACCTAAGAATTGTAAGTTTATAAAATCTGATATTACTGGTACTTATTTATCTAAAAACAAAGTTGATTTAATAAAGAAAAAAGGAAATTCTTTTACAGATAATATAGAATAGTCTCATTTATATTTAAAAACTTCATAAAAGTAAAAGGCTTTTTTAAGGCTTAACACCTAAAATGTCCATTTTATCCCTGCATATTGTCGTTTTTGTCCCATAAGCATTTGTATAGTTTTGTATTTAATAATATAGTTATCAAAAGTTAACATTTAAAAATAAAACAATGAAAAAGAGTTTTAATTTAAAATCCCGATTGTTAGTATTTGTTTTTTGCTGTCTGGGTTCCAGTAGCCTCTTTTCACAGGGGTGTAATGAAGAAAAGGATGATAATGTTAGATACGAATGTTGGGAGAAAGTTTTGCGAAGTAGGGCTGTTATTATTACAAATGCAGATTTAAGAGGTATGGTTATCCAGGACATTGATTTTAGCAATAGAACATTTGTTGGCGGAAATGTGGATGGTACAAGATTTATTAATTGCAATTTTGAAGGTGTTAGATTTATGAAAAAAGGTCTTCGTAATGTATATTTTGAAAATTGTAATTTTAAAGGTGCAGCTTATTTTAGTCCTGAAAATTGTGAATTTGTAAATGTAGATTTAAAAGAATATAATGTAATTCAGGCGAAAAAAAATGGTAATAATAAATTTACAGAGAAAGATTGTGAAGGAGAAGTTAATAAACAAGATTGCTGGGAACGAATAATAAAACTAGGTCAGAAAAATATGCAGGGAAAAGATCTTACTCATTTAGACTTACAAGGTTTGGACTTGAGTAATGTAGATTTAAGAAATGCTGATTTAAGCTATTCTAATTTAAGCTCAACAAATTTAAAAAATGCAAACTTAACAAATGCAAAATTAGATCATACCTATTTTGAGAAAGCAGATTTAACCAATGCTAAAATGATATCTTGTCAAGCGAGCGGCTCATTCTTTAATTCAGCAAATTTAAAAAATGCAGATATAAATAAAGCAAATTTTGAATTAGCTGATTTTAAAAATACGGATTTTTTGGATGCGAAAGGTGCCAAGACTGCAAATTTTGATCATTCAAATATACATGAAGCAAAAAATTTAACCCATTGAAACTAATTACATCAGTATAGACAGGGGGAAAATGAATTAATTAATAAGACTTCTGTTTTCATATTAAATACGGTCAATTAAAATATTACTCATTTATAAATTATTTAAACATGGAAAAAATTATCAGTAATTTAAAAATGTCATACTTGATCATTGGCATTAGTATTATCAGTTCTTTACAATTAATGGCACAGGATTGTAGTAAACAAAAGGGAGACAGAAAGATTAAGCAATGTTGGTTCGAGAAAGCACAAAATGGAGAAAAAGATTTGAGAAATGCAAAATTGGGTGGAAATGATTTTACAAATGGTGTGTTTGATGATGCAGATCTATCCTCAGCTGATTTACTTGATGCAAATTTGACAAATGCATCCTTAAAGAATACAAATTTACAAGGAGCAAATCTTAATGGTGTTCATTTGAATAATGCAAATTTAACTAAAGCTAATCTGCATGGTGCTGAAATGGGAAATGCTGATCTATCAAATGCCAACATGAATGACGCAAATCTTGAAAACGTAAAATTTAACTGGTGTAAGTTAGCAGGAACTGATTTAACGGGTGCAAATATTAAAGGAGCACACATTTCTGCAATGCGCAATACTGAAATAGATATTGCTGATTGGGAAAAGAAAGGTGGAGTGGTAGATGATAAAGCAAGAGCTGAAATGATGAAGAAAAAAGCTAAGTAGTAAGCTTAATATCATCTTTTTGCCATAAAAGCATTAAAGGAAGAGCGAACTCTTGAGTTCGCTCTTTTAGTATTATACTTTAAATATTGATCCTTAAATGATGTCAAAATCCGTTAACCAAGGTAAAACGATGAAATGCTTAATCAACCCATAGTGGGAAGTATTGTTTAAAGATATAATTCAAAGAAAATTTAGAATGGCATGCTTAACCTTAACCTTAACCTTAACCTCAGGCTATGAGAAAATTCCTTAAATAAACAATGCATGCCTTAAAAAATTGAGCATTTAAAATTCAATTTCGTTTAATTAAGAAAATTTTGACTCGCACTCTATTCTCATTGCTATACACGCCTCATTGCCCCGACCGAAAAAGGTACGGGGTCTGTTGACCGGCTGGTCGCAGAACCCGATGAAGTCGGGTGCTAGTAACTTTTCTTTCAAAAGAAAAGTTACCAAAAGTTCAAGACCCTCCAATGCAACCCTGCCGGACAGCTTTTTGGCCCTGACTTCATCAGGGGTCTAAGGAGCTAATTTGGCTCCAAGGCTTCGCCAAATCTTAACGCCCAAGAAGCTTTTGCTGTGGAGGGTTGTTTAAAATTTAAGTATTATTTAAGATAAATATGGCCTGAAGGGCCTAAATATATCAGCTAGGGGTGAAGCCCGTAGTATTTAAATCAAGGTCCACCAGCCCTAAAGGGGCTTAATATCCTTTGGAAAAAATAGATCAAAATTACCAAATCCAATTAGATGGACTATTAACAATATCCTTAACTAAACGACATTGATTTAAATACGATGTCCGTTTTCTCCCTGTAAGTTGTCCAGTTTGTCTCATATAGCTTCATGTAATTTTACCTCTATATTTATAAGATTTCCCCTTATGTGAACTTATATGATAACAACTACATAGGGATTTTACTCATTAAAAATTAACTTAATATGAAATTAACCAAGTTTGTTCAAGTTCTATTTAGTCTTGTTTTGATCATTTATTGTACACAAAATATAAGCGCTCAGGATTTTCAGAAAGAACTTAGCGCTGTCAAATCAGCACAAAATACATTTCTGCAAACTCAGTTAAATGAGAGGATAACCAAGATCAGCAATACACCTGACTTTGTGCGTGCTGCAAATGTGAGTGTAAATGCATTGGTACTTTCAAATTCACTATCAGATTATCTTAATGATGTAAGCAGCCTGAATAATCCGAATAATGCAGATTTGGGGTTTTCACTTTCTCAAAAAGTTACTGATCTGTTAGCGAGCAACCTCTTTAAAGATCCAAAGAAAAAAGGCTTTAGTCGCTTTATGGATATTGCCTCAGGGATAATTCAACATCCGCTTGTAAGTTCATTAACTAGTGCATTACCTATAGTGAGTTCACTTAATTCGGTTATGAATTTGGTAAATAACGCTGCAATTCAGAGCCCGGAAATGCCAATAGATGATGTTAATAAATTCAGGGATGAAATTTCAAAATTCGTAGCACATTACCAAGGCTTGGCCGATGCTACTACCCATTTCCAGGCCGCCGTGATAGGTGTTCAGGAGAGAAGTGATGAATTGCAAATAACTTTGAAAAGTTTTACAACTCAGAGAATAGGAAATCTGTATCCAGCTAAAATGGAATCTGTAAGTAAGGAAACAAGTCTTAGGAAGGTGCTGGTAGATGTGTATGAAAAAGAAAAAGTTGTAAAAACTGTTCAGGAAGTATTGGTGAAATATAATCAAAATGGTGCTACAAGCCAGGAATTGGCATTAACTGATCCTCAATTAGTATATCCTGAATATGCTGTAAATGAAGCACGATTTATTTACGATGAATTAAATGCCGTTTCGCAAGAATATGTAAATTCCTTTAATGAGTATAATAATGAAATAATCCAAATTCTTGAAAAATCAAAAACACTTGGAAATTCAGAAAAGATAGATAAAAAAATAGCACTGATGAAAGATAAATTAAGCAAAGTAGAGGAAGCATTTCTTAATGCAGTACATGTAGAAGAGGTAGAAAGTCGCTTTAAAGCATTAGCAAGAACGCATATAGGTGGTTAATATAAATGTCTTAATATTAAACAGATTTTTTAAAATAGTTAAAATTTAATATATGAAATCTCTTAAATTAAATATCACATTGCTTAGTATGTTCTTGTCAGTGATTTGTTATCAGACTAATTTTGCTCAGGATGTGGAAAAGGAATTGACAGCTGTAAGGGCAACTCAGAATACCTTTCTTCAAACACAACTGGATGAAAGGATTATTAAAATAAGTTATACACCTGATTTCGTAAGAGCAGCCAATGCAAGTCTAAGTGCTCTGGCTTTGTCAAATTCATTGTCTGATTATCTGAATGATGTAAGTAGTTTAAATAATCCAAATAATTCTGATCTCGGTTTTTCTCTAGCTCAAAAAGTTACAGATCTTATGGCAGCTGATGTTTTCAAGGATCCAAAAAAGAAAGGATTTGGGAGAATTATGGAAATGGCATCCGGAATATTATCGCATCCACTTATAAGTACCATTACCAGTGCTATACCTGTGGTTAGTTCGCTTGCATCAGTAATGAACATGGTAAATAATACTGCTGTTCAAAATCCGGAAATACCGCTCGAAGACGTAAATAAATTTAGGGATGATATATCAAACTATGTAGCACATTACCAGGGCCTGGCAGATGCTACTAATCATTTTCAGGAAGCTGTGATTGGTGTTCAGGAAAGAAGCGAAGAATTACAGATTTCTCTAAAAAGTTTTACGATACAAAGGATTTCAAACCTGTACCCGGCACAAGCGGATGCTGTAGCTAAAGAAACAAGTCTTCGAAGAGTATTAGTTGATATTTATGAAAAAGAAAAGGTTGGAAAAACGATACAGGAGGTTTTAGCAAAATATAACCAGAACGGTAGTTTAAGTAGAGAAAAAGCATTGACTGATCCTCAATTGGTTTACCCGGAATATGTCGTAAATGAAGCCCGATTCATTTTTGATGAAATGTCAGCGGTGACCCAGGAGTATATTAGCTCTTTTTCAGAATATGAGCATCAAATAGAAACAGTACTGGAAAAATCTAAAACCTTAGGTAATGCAGAAAAAATCGATAAGAAAATAACTTTGATGAAGACTAAACTGGTTAAAGTTGAAGATGCTTTTCTCAACGCAGTTCACATTGAAGAACTAGAAAGCAGATTTAAGGCATTAGCACGCACACACGTGGGAACCTAGAAAATTAAAGACAACATTTATTTTATAACAAAAGGACAGTTGATTTAATTGAAAATATTCCGGATTTGTTTCTAATGACTCAATGAAGTTGTTTTCTATTGCTTAACTATTCACAAAAATTAATCAAAAACATGAAAACAAAAACAAACACACACAAATTATCAAAACTTACATTATTTGCACTTTTGTTCTGTTTATCAGTAACTACCCCTGTATTCGCTTTGAAATTTAGTTTTACTTATGACTCAAAGTATTCACAATACTTTACTCCTGAAGTTAAAGCTCAAATTGAAGAAGCAGGAAAATTTCTAAGCTCTTACATCGGAGACTCGCATACAGTTGATATTAATATTTCTGTCAATCAACAGATATCAGCTCATGCTATCGGTGCACCAAACGCATGGTTAATCAACAGTTCTACGGCCTCAATTTCCAATAAGGGTTCAATAGCATATAGCGTGAACAGTCTAAGGGATGTTGGTCAATCCAGTATCGTACAGCTTACCATTCATGAATTAATGCATACACTTGGTGTAACATATTCAGGATCTATGGCTTTCAAAAGTCAGGTGGTAAACGGTTATTACTTTAAGGGAGCAAAAACAAAAACAATGAATGGTGGAAATAATGCAGCATTATCTTCAGATCAAAGCCATTTCCAAGGTGGTATGTCTGACCCAAAAGGAGTTGTTCCCCGCATTAGTGATGGAGGAGGTAATTTAATATCCGCTCTTGATCTTGCAGTTTTAGCAGACCTGGGTTATAAAATTCCAACACTTGATAATGTAACCGGACCAAAATTTATTGACGTAACCTTAAATGACATGTATGCTATGAATTATGGCGTATTTGTATTAATGGGAATGGGCGGAAATGATGTGCTATATGGTGGAAATGGAAAAACAGTTTTAGCCGGACTAGGAGGTAATGATGTATTAGTAAGTGGAAATGGAGAAACTGAAATGTATGGTGATCAGGCAGGTGGAAATGATATGGGAATTGATGGAATGGATATATTTTATATAAAAAGCAATTCGGCCAACCACTCAATTAAAGATTTGGATGTAAAAGATATGATTTATATATCACCTTCATTAGGAATAACAAAAGCACAAATTGATGCTGCAGGTTTTAAAGACGGAAGTTGGTATGGTGAGTATGAACTTCAGATTGGAAACTGGAAGTTAACAATCAGAATGAAAGAAGGAGGAACCCCAACATCAGCAAATATTTTAGTAAAAGACTGGACCAGATAACAGCATTTTATTTAGCAGATAAACTGGTAAAATCTCCTGATGGTTTTACCAGTTTTATTTGAAATTACTTCTTGAATTATTCACTCATTTTATACTAAAAAAGATGATAAAGAATTTAATTCTCCTAATTATAATATGCTGTTCAATGAATTTGATTGGACAGCAAACCGGAACATTCAAAGACACAAGGGATGGTAAAGAGTATAAAACTGTAGTGATAGGTACCCAAACCTGGTTTGCGGAAAATCTTGCCTATAAACCAAATGGTGGCGGATATTGGGCCTATAACGACGATCAAAATCAAGTTGCAATATATGGATACTTATATAATTTTAAAACAGCAAGTGAATCTTGCCCTGTTGGCTGGCATTTACCAGGAGTAGGAAATTGGGTTACTTTATATAATTTTTTGATCTGGGATCTTGTAGGAGCAAAAGTAAAAGAAACAGGATTAACACACTGGCTGAGCCCAAATACAGGGGCTAATAATTCAAGTGGGTTTACTGCACTTCCAGGTGGATGGAAGGTTGGAAAATTTAGGGAATTGGGCCTGGCTGCCTATTGGTGGGCCAAAGCGGGGGGAGATTCGACCTATGGTGTAGGTGTTAGTTCTACAAGTACACGACCGGAATTTGAGTCAGATTGGGATAAAGAATGGGGTGTTTCTGTAAGATGTATAATGGATTAAGTTCTATTATTATCGTAATAAGAAAGTGTCCGTTTTACCTATGTATAATGTCGAGTTTACCAGACCCACTAATTCCTAATTTTGTAGAGAAATGTAATATTATTAATTAAGCAGAACAGAGTAGAAGAATCAATTATTATTAAAATGAAAAAGCTAATTATTATAATTCCATTTCTTTTATTCAACATAATTTTGAAAGCACAAAGTAAAAATTATCGTGTTGAACAAATTGAAGGAAAATCATTTTTCTTATATCAGCCTTACTGGAAAAAATACCTTTCTTATGATGATAATTGGAACTTTAAAATAGTTGAATCAAAAGCTCAGGCAAGAAAATGGAAATTAAACAAAAATAAACTTAAAGCTCAGAATTATAACCAACTAGAAACTTTTGGGAAAACAGGCTCCAGGGTATTAAATTGTTGTGGAGTCACAAAAAATAAAGATGCTTCCTTATCAGAAGTTATAAATAATCCTAAAGTGAAAATCGAATTAATTGCACAGTCTTTTCAGGGAGAAACTAGTTATTTTATTAATATGACAAATGATAATTTACTATTGGCTATGTGGAGTGACGACACAATGGGTGGTACAAATAAGCAAGGTGCCTATAATTATTGGAATTTAGAAAAGTAATTTAATTTATAATTTAACCTAAAATTTTTTTAATATGAAAAAAGAATCTAATTTATCTCAAAACTTATTTGGAAAATTGGCAATGCAAACATCGTTAAAGCAGATGTGCTTTTTATTTATTTTTTGTATGGCAAGTATTTCTTTAATGGCACAAGATCATAAAGCTGATACTAAAAGCCTGCCTTCTTGTACTGGTATACATTGGGAATATGATGGTGATCATGGAGCTGATCATTGGGCTTCACTTTGTGTTGATTATACTGCTTGTGGGGGAAGAGTACAATCTCCCGTTAATATTAAGGGCGCTATTGAAAGTCCAAAATTAACTGATATTTCTAAAAACTACAGTAAGAGTACAACTCATATTGTCAACAACGGACATACACAACAATTTAATTATGATGCAGGAAGTAGTATAATGGTAAATGGAGAAAAATATAACCTTCTTCAGTTTCATACCCATACTCCAAGTGAGCACACCATTAATGGCAAATCGTATCCAATGGAAATACATTTTGTACATAAAAATGATGCGACAGGTAAACTTGCTGTAATTGGTATTTTAGTATCAGAAGGCGCGGAGAATGCAACATTGAAATCAATGGTTGAACATCTTCCAGCTAAAAAAGATGGTGTTTATGATTCAAGAGATACCTATACTGCCTCTGACCTGATGTCTAATGGGAATAACTATTTTACTTATTCTGGATCACTTACTACTCCTCCATGTTCAGAAATAGTAACCTGGTTAGTTATGGAGAATCCCATTATCGCTTCTAAAGCTCAAATTCATGATTTTGAAGAACTTGAGCACCATAATAATCGCCCGATACAGGCTATTAATACAAGAAGTATTCAACATCATACTGGAGCAACTGTGTCAACCAGTAAAACTACCCATACTGCTACTACTAGAAGAAATATAGTAACTAAAGGGAAAAAATAAATGCAATAAATTAGAAAGGAAAACTGGAAAGTGATATTTTGAAAATAAGTACACTTTTCAGTTTTACCAGTTTGGTTTTTAATAAGCAATTCTCTTCTCTCAAATACCTGGTATCGCACACTGAATGAATCTATAAATCAATAAAGTAAATTAGAATAATATGAAACTCTACGAAATGAAGGCAAAGATTGTAGGACTATTTACTATATTGCTATTAATCAGTTCGGCTACAACATATGCTCAATCAAAAGCAAAATGGCTTAGTCTTGCAAAAAGTGGCAAAAAGAATTTAGCCGAAGCAAATTTAATGAATGCTGATTTAGCCGGATTAAATCTTCAGGAGGTAGATTTGAATAGAGCCAATTTGCAAGAAACGAATTTGTCAGGTTCAGATCTGCATCAAGCAAACTTGACAGATGCTAATTTAAAAAATGCCAATTTAAAAGACGCAGACTTGACAAAGGCCAATTTAAGAGATGCTGATTTGACTGGAGCTGATCTCTCTGGTGCAGTAATCACAGGAGCTACAGTTACCAGAAAAACCAAAGGAATTGATCTGGATGATTGGGTAAAAAGGGGTGGGATAAATAAGAGTGAACATAAAGCACCAAAATAAAACTTCTGGAGTTAAGTAATTTTTACTATCTTAGTAAATGGTAAGTTCCAATGTAGAATTCAAATTAATTAGTTATAAATGTTGGACAACATTTTATGAGTGTTAAGTTAATTATCTATATATCGGTACTTGCAATTTTGTGCACTTATAACAATGCAATTGCACAAGATTATAATTTTATTGTTAAACGCTATACAATTGAAGACGGTCTTTCGCATAGAGCTGTAAATTTTATTCTACAAGCGAGTGATGGTTTTATATGGATTGGTACTGATCAGGGTTTAAATCGTTTTGATGGCTATGATTTTAAATTCTGGACCAAAACCGATAATGGTTTATTGAATGACCAGATTAATTTTATTTACGAAGATCCAGATAAATTACTATGGTTATTTAGTCATAATAGCTATAATTCAGAAGTTGAAATATTTGACCCTTCGACTGAAAAAAGTATTTCATTTATAAAAAAATTTAAGTCTAAATTACCCTATCCAAATGTACAGCTGACAGAATACCACGTAATAGATAAATCAGGTGCGATATATATCGGCACCACTAATCCCACCGGTATTTTAAAATATCATCCGAAGACAGGTTTCAAGCAAATATTAACTAAAGAAGGATATGTTTTTGGACCGGAAATTTACACTGGCAAAAACACGATTTGGGGAAAATTCTACACTTTTAGTACCTTGCCAGAAAATGCGAATGAAGTAGAAATGGATTTAAATGGCCATATACTTAATGATATTGGAAAAAAGGCATATATAAAACAAGACAATAATAAAAGCTTTTCAGAAGATGGAAGTTTTTATTATGAGAAACAACCCATTGTAAATGGTCTAATACAGACCTGGCACCATGATAAAGACAATCATGAAATACATTTGTCCAGAAATGATTATTTTAGAGATACCTATCAACTGTTTCCATTGTGGACCTATCTAAAGGATAAAAAGCTTTTGGCCAATGAAAAATCTATTGAAATTGTAAAAACAGGTGAAAAGATTTTTGAATTTAGTGATTATTTACCAGAGTTTAAAAGGCAGGGAATAAAAACCTGGTTTATCGATCGATCCGGTTTATTATGGATAGGTTACGATCTGGGAATTTGTTGTCTGGAAATTCAGGAAAATCAATTTAAGAACTTTCTCTTTAATGGGAATAATCATTCATATGGTATCCCATGTAGGAATATTATGCCTATGAAGGATGGCACAGTTAGGGTGAATACAGAAACTTATGGGCAATGGAGTATAAATTGGAAAACAGGTAAAGCTGAACAAATCAATTACTACCCTTCAGCATTATATTATGGTTTTGGAAAAGATAATTTAAATAACTTATATTATTCTACTTCAACTTCTACTATAGAAAGATTTAGTCTCGACAAATCAAAAAAGCAATATCATTGGATAGGCGCTGACATTTGGAGTTTTTATAATTATAAGAATCAACAGATGTTCATGGGGCCCAGCAATAAGGGAATAATGCTATTTGATTTCAAAACTGAAAGTGTTAAACCTTATACTAAATATAATGGATATGATGAATTGACAAGTGCTACTATATATTATTTTAAGGAAGATAAAATAGGAAATATTTGGGCTTGTGCAGAAACCGGACTTTATGAAATTAATCCAATTAAGGGAGTCGTTGGCCGTTATTGGTCCGGAGGGACTGGTAAAAATTATTTGCCTAGTGATTATATACTTCATTTTTATTTAGACCAGGAAAATATTTTCTGGCTGGCTACTTCAGGTGGGGGATTGATCAAATGGGATAAAGAAAAAGGTATTGCTACCCGTTTTGGCAGGAAATCAGGATTGCCTGTTGAAACTATTTATGGGGTATATGAGGATAAACACAAGCATCTTTGGCTGCCTAGCCAATTTGGTATTATTCAATTTGATAAAAGAAAGGGCGAGGTAAGAAGGATATTTGGTTTAGCTAATGGAATAACACAAGAAGAATTCAATCGAATTTCCCACGCTATGGACAGTAATGGGATCTTATATTTTGGTGGATTGAATGGAATAACATCTTTTAATCCTGAATCATTTTATGGGCAATCAAATGTTAAGAATGCGCCACTAGTAATTGCAGAATGTCAAAAATTTGATGGTAATAGTGGAAAAATCGTCGATATAAGCGCAGATGTTATTAAGAAAAAATATATAGAATTACTCCCTTCAGACAAGTATTTTACTATAAACGTAGCTTTATTAAGCTATTTTGAAACAGCTAAAATACAATATGCCTATAGGTTTGATAATGAAAATGATTGGCAATTTCAAAAGGACCGCATTTTAAGATTTAGTAATTTGACTTATGGTGACAAAAAGCTTCATATTAAAGCACAGGGAGCAGATGGTATTTGGTCAGCTAATGAATTATTGTTAACCATTAATCAATTAAGACCTTTTTATTATCAATGGTGGTTTATTTTGATCATAATTATGACCTTACTCGGACTATTAAGATGGAGGTTATGGAGCCTTAACAAAAGACAAAAGCAGTTGGAAGAGGAAATTTTTAAAGCAACAGAACATATTGAAAAACAAGCAGAAGAGCTCAGGCATTTAGATGAAGTGAAATCAAGATTTTTTGCAAATGTAAGTCATGAGTTGAGAACACCCTTAACATTAATATTAGGACCGATCACAACTTTGCTAAAAAGGAATCTGCTTTATGATCAAAATCTAAAACTACTAAGTCTGGCGCATCAACAAAGCAAGCATTTATTAGGGCTTATTAAAGAGATTCTGGATTTGAGTAAACTGGAAAGCAAAAAGCTGGAACTTTTTGAATCCGTTGTAAACTTAAAGTCTCTTGTATCTCGAATTTTTGCATCATTTGAAAGTCATGCTGAAAGATTAGGTGTACAATATGTTTTGAATTATAAACCAGATCCAAACCTGGTTTTAATGTTGGATCCTAATAAGATGGAAACCATTATTAAGAACTTAATCTCAAATGCTTTAAAATATACCCCTTCCGGTGGTAAATTGACTATAGAGGTCGAAATGATAATGGATGATATTATCATTGCAGTAAGAGATACCGGTAGTGGTATAAGCCCGGGTGATATAGATTTTGTATTTGATCGTTTCTATCAATCAAAACTACCTAATACTTTGGCAGCCGGTGGGACGGGTATAGGCTTAGCCCTCTGCAAAGAGTTAATTGAACTAATGCAGGGAACCATTTGGGTCGAAAGTGAATTGGGATCAGGTAGTACTTTTTATGTAAAATTACCTATTAAAGAAATAGGAGAACAAGCTGAATACTTATATGAAAACTATAGTGAAGATGAAAATTTTGAAAGGAATGATGATATAATCGAAGAGATTCCAATAGCTTCAAATTTTAATGGAAATACAAAGGAGAAAGCTTTATTATTAGTTGTTGAAGACAATAAGAGCTTAAGTGAATTTCTTTATTTGATTTTGTCTGTCAATTACGAAGTAGTTATTAAAGAAAATGGAGCTGTTGCCCTAAAATGGCTTGAAGAATTTAACTTGAAACAAAAACCTGAATTGATCATTTCAGATATTATGATGCCGTTAATGGATGGAATTGAATTTTTGAATATTATTAAAACCAATAATCATTTCCGGCAAATTCCGGTGATCATGCTTACTGCAAAGGCCGAAGCAAATGATAAGCTTAATGCTTTGAGAATTGGAATTGATGATTATATGTTAAAACCATTTGACGAAGAAGAACTAATGCTCAGGGTTAAAAATTTAATCGAGAATTACCAGATTCGTAAAAAATATACCCTCAATGAAGCCATAAATATTTCTGATATTGAAGAAAAAGGGATTGGTTCTCATTATATAAATTTAGAACAAAAACTTGAAAATTATATCATAGAAAACTTAAGCAATGCTAATTTAAGCTCCAATCAAATAGCTGATTCTTTTTCAATGAATAAAGCAGAATTCCAGAAACTGGTTAAAAAACTAACAGGAATGACACCCGCTGCATACCTGGATGAAGTGCGGTTTAATAAAGCACGAATCCATTTGGAAACTAACCCCGGAATTCAAATAAAAGAAGTAGCATTTATATTTGGATTCAAGAAAGCAAAGGATTTTACAGATAGTTACTACAAACATTATGGTAAATATCCATCTGAATATCATGAATACTAATTTACAGGAACCCCCCTAAGCAAAAAGACGATTCTGCAATTCGGTAAATACCTAAAACAAAACATCGATCTCGACCAACGACCACTGGACAACGATAGTCCAGCGGTTAGACCGCAGTGGGATCTGAAGGGGATCTTTTTTAATGGTGAATTGTAAATGCATAATGCTAAATGAATTTCGGCATAGCAAATTTCTTAAGCATCGTTTTTATCTGAATTAGTATCTTAAGATTTCAGAATAAAAAATCTACCTAGATAACCAAGATCTGATATCGATCCCGACCAACGACCAACCATTAAATCAAGAGGCGACAGCAGTTCGACCGCAAGGCGACCGTAAGGTGATCTTATTATAGTTGCTAGTTGTCCGTTGCCAGTTGTCAGCAAAGTTATTTAGTCCGCTTGTTTATAGGACAAGCAAAAGTAAAAAGCGATTCGGTAATTCAGCAATTCAGCGATTCGGCAAAAACAAACCATCTTAATATTACTAAATAAAACTCCTATTTATAAGCCTTTACATCGTATATCGTATATCGTACATAATTTAACTGTAATTCTCCCAAAAGAAAAATACTCAATTACATATATGGCACCCATTAATGTACCCCCCAAACATCCTATGGCTCTTATTCGTGTACTAGCCAAATAATATTTGTTTATATTTTGTATATCATGTTTATAACAAATAATTAACATATTTATTATAATTTTTAACAAATATAAAGCAACATTTCGCCAACTAATAGCGTCTTATATATAAGAACCATTTATTGTTCCTGAAAACGTTCAGGAATTGGTTTTTTGATAGATTAATAAATTCCAGTAGGGTGGATAGCGGCATTCATGACAGGCGAAGCCATGTCCATACCCGATCTATTATATAGCACAATTGACCTATTCAATTGAAAGTTCTTTGACATATTAAGTAAGAGGTAAAAGGGAAAAAGTAAAAGGTAAACCTGGCCCTCAAGGCCAGCAAAATAAAAGCGCTGGCTGAATAGCCCAAGTTTTAACTGGGGATTAAGGCTGACCCGTGATTCCTTAGGATTGACCAATTGAATAAATCTCCGCCCAAAAAACCCGCTCCATTTACCTGAAAATGGAGCGGGCAATGGGTGTTTTGTTTGTAAAATGTAAAATGTGAAATTTCTTGAATCGAAGATTCAAGAAATTAACCTTAACCTTAACCTTAACCTTAACCTTAACCTTAACCTTAACCTTAACCTTAACCTTAACCTTATTTTACAGTTTCCGTATTATTATATGCATTAAAATATATGTATAGTAAATTACTCAGCTATCTTATCATAATTGAATTGCTGTGCTTTTGTAACAATACAAATGCACAGAACTATAACTTTAATGTCAAACGATACACCATTGAAGATGGCCTCTCTCACCGGGCTGTTAAATGTATTTTACAAAGTAATGACGGATTTATCTGGATTGGTACAGAACATGGCTTGAATCGTTTTGATGGTTATAATTTCAAATTTTGGACCAAAACAGACAACAATTTAATCTCTGAAAATATTACCTCTATCTATGAAGATTCTGAAAAACTCTTATGGCTTTTTACAGGAATAGGTGATTATACTGAGGTTCAAATCTTTGATCCAATAACTGAAAAGTCAATTTCTTTCTTTGATAAGTTTAGGTCTAAGCTACCTTATCAGGGTATAAAATTGACGAGTTATTATGTTACCGACAATATGGGAGCCATTTATATTGGTACAGTTTATCCTTCAGGGGTTTTAAAGTATTATCCCAAAACTGGTTTTGAGTTTATTAAAACTCAGGATGGCTATATTTTTGGACCGCAAATAATTACCGGAAAGAAAAATCTTTGGGGTAAATTATACAAAATTGGGGTGGTGGAGCATCTTGCCAAAATAGTTGAAATAGATAAGCATGGAATTATATTAAATGATTTAGGCAAGGTATATATTAAACATCCGGGAAATCAATATTATTCAGATAAGGGTAGCTTTTATTATGAAAAGCAACTCAATCTTGAGGCACCACTTGAAACATGGTACCATTCAGAGTCAGAACTTGAAAAGCATTTGTCTGAATTTGATTATTTCAGAGCCGGATATCAGCCAAAACCTCTTTGGACATTTTTAGAAGGGAATAATTTATTGGCTTATGAAAATTATATTATTGATACAAAAACCCATACAAAAGTCTTAAATCTTAGAAATTATATACCAGAGCTTGAACGATCAGGAGTTCAGTATTGGATATTCGACAGAACAGGACAATTGTGGATAGCTTGCGATTTTGGAATATGTAAAGTAGAAATCCAGGAGAATCAATTTAAGAATTTCTTATTCAACGGTAATAATGAAAAACTAGGCAAATCTATAAGAGCCATTTTACCCATGGAGGATGGTAATATAAAAGTTAATACGGAATTATTTGGCCAATGGAACATAGTTAAAAAAACAGCTCAAACAAATCAATTTACCATTGCTCCCAACAGGTTTTTTTATGGAATGGGAATTGATAAAGATAAAAATTTATATTATTCAGTAGGAGCGAATGTATTGGAAAGATTAAGCCCTAAAGGAGTAAAACAAGAATTCCATTGGGAAGGAGGTAAAGCCTGGTGTTTTTATGCGGATAACAATCAAAATTTATGGATTGGCACTGAAGGAATGGGGCTTGGGGTTTTTGATCTTAAGAGTGAAAAGTTTATTGTTTATAATAAAATTAATGGATTTAATGAATTATCAAATACAACGATTTACTACATAAATAAGGATAAATCAGATAATATTTGGGTTTGCGCTGAAACAGGATTGTATCAGTTAGATCCTGAGAAAGGTATCATTGGAAGATATTGGTCAGGTGGGAAGAATGAATTTTATTTGCCATATGATTACTTTCTCCATTTTTATATTGATAATGACAATAACTTTTGGTTGGCTACCTCAGGAGGAGGACTAATAAAATGGAATAAATCAAAAGGGCAGGTCTTTAGATATGGCAGAAAATCAGGCCTTCCGATAGAAACAGTTTATGCAGTATATGAAGACAGACATAAGCATCTATGGATGCCTAGCGATTTTGGTATTATCCAATTTGATAAAGAAAAAGGAGAAGTAAGGAGAATCTATAATACATCCAATGGAATTTCATATACAGAATTTAACAGGATCGCTCATGCAAGGGATAATGATGGCACTTTGTATTTTGGAGGTTTGAATGGAATTACTTCATTTAATCCGGATTTATTTTATGGCTCAAACAGTGAGCAAAATGCGCCATTAGTTATCGCAAATTGTCAGAAACTGCAAAGTAGTTTGGGTAAAATTATTGATATTACTAAAGAGGTACTAAAAGAACATAGGGTTGTTTTAAATGTGGATGAAAAATATTTTACTATTGAATTAGCTTTATTAACTTATAATGAAACTTCTAAAATTCAATATGCTTATAAATTCGAGGATGAAAAGAACTGGCACTTTCAAACGGACAGAACTTTAAGATTTGGTGGATTAGCATTTGGTAAGAGGAATCTGCAAATTAAAGCACAAGCTGCTAATGGAGATTGGTCAGCAAATGAATTGATATTAGAAGTAAATCAGCTCAGGCCTTTTTATTTTCAGTGGTGGTTTATTATTTTATTTATTGCGTCCATATTTGGATTTATTAAATGGAGGCTTTGGCATCTCAAGAAAAGACAAAGACAATTGGAAATTGTTATAGTGAAAGCCACGTCTCATATTAAAAAACAAGCTGAAGAGCTCAGGAATCTGGATATTGTAAAATCAAGATTTTTTGCTAATGTCAGTCATGAATTAAGAACCCCACTTACTTTAATTTTGGGACCTTTAGGTACTTTATTAAAAAGAAAATCGGCGAATGACCCTGATCATAAATTGCTTAAACTGGCGCAGCAACAGAGTAAGGGCTTATTGAGCCTGGTTAATCAAATTCTGGATTTAAGTAAACTGGAAAGTAGTAAACTAGAAATAACAGAAACAAAAGTAAAACTCCAATCTTTTATCTTGCAGGTGTTTGGATCTTTTGAAAGTCATGCAGATCGTTTAGGTGTGAACTATTATTTAAACTTTCATCCGGATGCCGGTCTGGTTGTATTAATGGATATTAATAAGTTTGAAACCATCTTAAATAATCTAATCTCAAATGCTTTAAAATATACCCTTAGGGGTGAAAGCATCATTGTAGAAGTAGAAAATATTCAGGAAAGCATTTTCATTAGCGTAACAGATACGGGTTCTGGAATTCATCCTGATGACTTACCTCACATCTTTGAAAGATATTATCAGTCAAAACAAGCAGATGTTGCTGCAGCAGGAGGCACAGGAATTGGTTTAGCGCTTTGCAAGGAATTAATTACACTATTGAAGGGGAAAATATGGGTAGAAAGTGAGTTGGGGAAAGGCAGCAAATTTTTCTTAAAATTTCCAAAGAAAGAAATAGGAGATCATTTGGAAATAGCTGAAAATTTGAATATTAAGGAGGAAATCAATGTAGTGTCTGAATCAAATGAAAATTTAAATGTTCCAATATTAACTTTAAATTATGAAGCTAATAAAGCATTAATATTAGTTGTAGAAGATAATCTAAACTTGCGTGAATATCTACAAATGATCTTATCTACAAACTACCAAATTGTCTTAATGGAAAATGGCGAACTTGCATTTAACTGGCTTGATAAGAATGCTTTAAATATTAAACCACAATTAATTATTTCTGATATTATGATGCCGGTTATGGATGGATTCCAGCTTTTAACAAACATAAAGAATGACGAAAGATTTATGGATATACCTGTGGTAATGTTAACAGCAAAAGCAGATGCAAATGATAAACTTAAAGCTTTGAGAATAGGCGTAGATGATTATTTATTGAAACCATTTGATGATGAAGAGTTACTAGTCAGGATTAAAAACTTATTAAGCCATTACAATACAAGACAACTTTATAATGAGAGGGGAGTAGAAAATGTAAATTCATCTCTTTCAAATGCCGGACTCAAAGAAACTGAAAATAATTTTCATTCTGAACATAAAATTTGGCTTGAAACCCTTGAAATCTATATTCAGGAGCATCTCAGTAAAACAGAGCTTACAACTGATCAGATAGCATTTCATTTTTCTATGAGTCGATCTGCATTTTACAGACAAGTGAAAAGATTGACTGGCCTGGCTCCTTCACAGTATCTTGATGAGGCACGGTTTTATAAAGCAAGACAATTGTTAGAATCCCGTCCGGGTATTCAGGTAAAAGAAGTTGCTTATTCAGTTGGCTTTATTAAAGTGAAGTACTTTTCTCAGCGATTCCACCAACGCTTTGGTAAATATCCGTCTGATTATATTAAATAAGCAGAGTTAAATAGGGCTTGCTCAATAACAAATTCTTTGCAGCCGAACCTCATCCATCACAACAAGTTGTGACACCTTCTCCAATTGGAAAGAATTGGAGAGGAGCAAATTCTAGATTCTCTCGAATTGATTTATTCACGGTGGTTAAACCATGATTCGTTCGATTATTTGATGGACTATGATTGGATTATTGAATCAATTTATTCTCTCGCCCTAAAAGGACGGAATATCTGAAGACTTTTTTAGGAGCAAATTGGCGGCGACTCCGCAACTCCGCGACTCCGCAAAAGTAGCCCTTTCCCAAGCCTACTTAACCTCAACCTTAACCTTAACCTTTCCCGGGTATAAATACCTCCATGATTTCTGCTGACTCAATTGGGTTACATAAAAGACTCAATTGGGTACCCTGTTTGACACATTTCTGAACCCTGAGTAGCATATATTTGTGGAGTGATTTTTTGAAAATAGTCCTTGATTTTATTTGACTAGCTTCCTTTAATTACGGACTCCCCTTAACCGAAAATAATTAACTCCCCAAAGACTGTTTGAAATAGTACATCTTGAGAAACCTTATGGGTTATCTCAAATAGGAATTTTAAAGTTTAGGTCTGGTGAAGAAATATGAACAATATTTGGCTTTTAAAAAATATGGCACTGTAATAGCATACAAACAGTGCCTGGCTTTTCAACATCAAAGAGCCAATTATTCTCTGAAAGCAAAAGTCCTGACTGATAAGGAATTTCCCTTATTGGTTAAAAACATTGTAATCCCAGCAAAGCTCCCCCTAAAATCATTTATGAAATTTGAAATCAGTTCATATGGACGCTTTCAAAATTCTATAATCTGTTCTATGGTTGCTGTTTGAAAAGCTTAGAAATATCAGAGAATAATAAAATGTTCTTTTGAATTATTTCTAATTAAAAAGTTGAATACCCGATCCCAAAAACAGAAGACTACTGATATATTTTTGAAAACCCGTGAACATTATCAAAATGAAATCTAAAATTCTACTACTGAGTATTTTTACTCTTCTATTTTCTTTTTATTCTAAGGGAAATACTTATACTGTTTTAAATATTAATGATTCCGGAGCAGGTTCCTTAAGGCAGGCAATGAATGATGCGAATTCAAATCCAGGAGCAGATATAATTGACTTTAATATATCTGGTACCGGGCCTTTTAGCATTGTACTATCTTCAAATCTGCCAAATATTACTCAGTCAGTAACCATAGATGGAACTACTCAGCCTGGTTTTATTTCAGGCACTCAAAGTACCTATGTGAAAATTGGAAATGGTTATGGGGGTAATATTTTTGCGAGCTCAGGAGTCACAGGAATTACTATTAAAGGACTCGATATATCTTTTGTTAACCCTCGTGCAGGATCAGGGATCTCATTTTCAAATTGTAATCAGACTTTTGTAATTGATAATTATATTCAAAACAGGTCTACCGGAATTACCATTAACGGAGGGCAGGATCATACTATTCAAAATAATAACTTTAGTGGATCCGGTCAGGATACAAATCAGCCGGCAGTATATTTATTAGGTATTACACCAGGAAGTATTTCTAGTGGTGTTGCTATGAGTGGAAACAAATTTGGGGGCAATGCTAACCAGTCATTCAGGATCCAAAATATGAATAACCTGCTTATCGGTGATGCATCTGTTTCAGGTGCCAACATTGTAATAGAGGATAATAGTGGTTTGGGTGCTACCGGTAATCAGGGTCAGTATGTCATGTATTTTATAAATGTAAATAACATAACCATAGATAATGTCGATTTAGGTTGGGTAAGTGGTGGCCAGGTACAATCTTCTGGGATTGTTTTTGATAATAATGTGACCAATAGCTCAATTACTATCAAAAACTGTGTTGTTACCAATCGTTGGGAAGGTATCAGATGTTATAATGGAAAAGATTACACTATTCAAAATAATGATTTGAGGGGTTGTGGAGAAAATGCCCAGGTCTCTCTTAATTTGTATAACCTGACAGCGGCTAATATTCCTGGAGGAATAAAAGCAAGTGGTAATTTATTCGGGCAGAATCCTTCAGGAGTAAATAGTCAGGGGGGAATTCGCCTTCAAAGTATGAATAATTTAATTATAGGCGATGCAACTGTAATGAATGCCAATATTACTATTGAAGATAACAGCGGATTTAATAAAATAGTGGGTAATAATGCAGGTGATAGAGGAGCTTTGTATTTAACCAATGTTTCTAATATAACTGTTGATAATATAGATGCTTCCTGGAGTTTAGGGGGGCAGTCTAATTCATTTGGAATCAGAGTTAGTAACAGCCCTTCTAATGGTAAAATCACCATTAAGAATTGTGATGTGAGAAACAGATGGGTCGGTTTATATTGTTCGGATGGAAAAGATTATACTATAACTGGTAATGATTTTAGAGGTTGCGGTGAAAACAATAACCCGGCAGTGACAATAAGTAGTATTGGTCAAAGCTCAATTTCAGGAGGGATTTTGATGAATACCAATTTATGGGGAAGAAATACAAATGGTGTTGAAGCTCAGGGTGGATTATACATTGGGGATATGAGTAATTTATCCATTGGTGATGCAACTACAGGTGTTCAAATCAAAATAGAGGATAACAGTGGTTTTAATACCATTGCGGGAAATGATGCAAACTGGAAAGGATGTCTTTGGTTAGAAAGAGTTAGTAACATTACTATTGATAATGTTGATGCCTCCTGGTCATTTGGTGGAGTACCCAATTCTTTCGGTATTTTAGTACAAAATGAGACCGGAAATTTTTCTGGACAATCTACACCGCATGGAAATATAACTATTAAAAACTGTGATGTACGAAACCGGGGCCAGGGAATCAGGATAAGAGGTGGTAGAGACTATACTGTATTCAATAATAATATGAAAGGGTGTGGCTTTAGTGGTCACTATTCACTTACGCTGGCAAACATTCAGGGAGGAACCCTTAATGGAGGAGTTTTGGTATACTCAAATTTATATGGGACAAATGGAGCTCAGGGTTCAAATAATGGCGTTTTAATCCAGAATATGAATAAGCTACTAATTGGAGATGCGAGCACCGGCGGAAACATTAAACTGGAAGATAATTCAGGATTAAATGAAATCCAGGGAGATGATGTAAATAATAGAGGTCCCTTATACTTTTCTTCAGTAAATGATGTTACAGTTGACAATGTCGATTGTTCTTATGCTCCCGGGGGACAAGCTAACTCATTTGGTATAAGAGTAGCTAATACTGCTTTAAATTCGAATATTTCAATTAAGAATTGTCTTGCCGGTAATAGAAGAAGAGGAATCTGGGTAGATGGTGGTATTGATTATACCATTACTAATAATAATATGATTGGTAGTGGTGATGGCCAGCCTGCACTGGAATTGTCAAATATTATTCCTGGCTCCCTATCTGGGGGCATATTAGCTAGTGGAAACACATTTGGCACACCCAATTTTCATAGAGGGGTGGTGATTAGCGGAATGCATAATTTATTAATAGGAGATGCTTCAGTGAGTGGTGCCAACATTGTATTAGAGGATAATTGTGGACTAAATCAATGTGTTGGAGGTGGTTATGATAGTCACGGAGCACTCTACATGAGTAATGTAGATGATGTGACAGTAGATAACGTTGATTGTTCTAAAGTTACTGCAGGTCAAGGTAATTCTTACGCAATTTATGTCTCTAATACTTTTAATAACCAATCTGTAACTATAAGAAACTGCAAAGCTGACAATCGAATGCGTGGTATTAATTGCAGGGGCGGTAAAGATTATACAGTTCAAAATAATACCATCACCAACTGTGGTTATGATAGCGAAGCTAATTCCCTTGATTTCAGAGATATAAATGCAGGATTACTTACTGGTGGTGTACTGGTAAGTGGAAATACCTTTGGGAATGTACCACTCTTAACTGCTAATCTAAGTAGATCTGGTGTTCGTTTTGACAATATGCGAGATCTTACTATTGGTGATGCAAGTACAGGAGTAAATATCAAATTAGAAGATAATAGTGGTCTAACAGCTGTCGGATTTGAGGCCAGTAGTAATTATGCTACTATTACACTTAATAATGTATTTAATTCATCTATTGATAATGTGGATGTGTCCTCTTCTTTCACAGGACCTCAACAAAGGAATATTGGTATACGAATTTCAAATAATTTATCAAGTGGAAAGCTGAGTATTAGAGATTGTAATATTCAAAACCGAAGGACAGGGATCAATATAACCGGAGGAAAAGACTATACTATTACTGGGAATAATTTTACAGGTACTGGTTTAACCAATTCAGAACCGGCAGTTTATCTGAATAGCCTCGTTAAAGGAATTCTAAATGGAGGAATTGCTATGAGTGGAAATACTTTCGGTGGAAGTAATGCGAATACTGCACTTCAGATATTAGATATGAAAGGATTTTCCATAGGTGATAATAATACAAATGATATCTATTTTGATGATATAACCAGCGGTTTAAAGGATGTTGGTTTAATTGCAAACAGTAATGATTTTGTATTTTATTTAAGCCAAATTTCTGACGTGACCATAAATAGTATTGAGATGTCCAGGAATGGAGGTACACAACAAGGTGCAGGAATAAGAATAGTAAATGGTAATGGGAATAAAAATGTCGTTTTAACAAACAATAGTATAAGTAATCGCCGCACAGGTATTTATATTTCCAGTGGGCTGGATTATACTATAACAAGTAATAATTTATCAACTACCGGAAATAATAACTCAGAACCTGCTATTTATCTAAATGGAATTATTGAAGGTACACTTTCAGCCGGTATTTCAATGAGTGGAAATACTTTCGGTGGAACAAATGCCAATACGGCAGTTCGATTTGAAAGTATGAAGAATCTTAAGATTGGTGATGCCAGTGTTACTGGCAGAAATATAACTTTTGAAGATGGAGCATCGGGTTTAGCCTCTGTTGGGAACAATGCCAACAGTAGTGATTATGTTTTATATTTTAATAATGTAATCAATTCAAGCATTGACAATGTTGATTTAACAAGGTCAGGATCTACCCAATTTGGAGTGGGTATTAAAATTGATAATAATGCCAGTTCTTATCCTTTTAGCATTAAAAATTGTGCAATTAATAAGAGAAGGACAGCAATCTATATAAATGGAGGTTTAACATATACCGTTCAGAATAATGATTTGACTAATAGTGGTGCTTCCCAAAATGAACCTGCACTGTATTTAAATAACCTAAGTTCGATAAGCGGAACCAATGTTAACACCAATACATTCGGGGGTACATTCCATACAGGGTTAAGAGTAGAAAATATTAATGATGTCATCATATCAGATGGTTCTGTAAGTGGGTCACATATTGCTGTTACCAACGCAGAAGGATTAGGTGGAGCAAGTGGATTTGCTATTGATCTTGAAAATATAAACAGAGGTCGTGTTGAAACCATGAACCTATCCTATACCGGAGGCTCTGCCTCAGGAGTAGGTTTAAATATTGGTGTTAACAGTGGGACTACTTCCAAAGTAACTGCAAAGAACCTGATTGTACAAAAAAGGGTTGATGGTGTTTTTATCAATAGTGGCTCAAACCATACCGTGCAATGTGGAGACTTATCAATGAATACAGACGGTCTGATGGTTGGTTCTGGAGTGACCGGGTTAACCGTAGAGCAAATTTCGTTTGTAGGAAATACTGCTTATGCAATTAATTCGTCTTCATCGATCAAAGCTGAAAATAACTATTTTGGAGGAGGTGCTCCGCCTATGGGAACTCCAAATGGTATAAACGGAACTGTGGATTTCACTCCTTTTTTAACTGTTGCACCATCAGGGTGTCCAACTACTTCAGGGCCAGAGATTGAATTAACCGGAAATCTGAATTTAATTGAAGATGGATCAGCTACACCGGTAACTACCAATTATACTGATTTTAGTTCTGCTAAAGTTGGGATCCCAGTTACCAGAACATTTTTAATAAATAATTTAGGCGGTGTAGCATTAAACATAAGCTCTATTACATTTACAGGAAGCAATTCTGCTGATTTCAGTGCAGGAACTTTAACACCTGCTTCTCCTATTGCTGCTGGTGGTTCGGCGAGTTTTACAGTAACATTTACTCCGGGCGCTACAGGACTTAGATCAGCAACCATGCATATTAATAGTGATGATTCTGATGAAGCAGATTATGATGTGGCTATTCAGGGGACAGGTAAAAATAGCATAGTGGTTACCAATACTAATGACAGTGGTGCCGGTTCATTGAGGCAAGCTATTATTGATGCAAATGCTGGTGCTGATGTGGATGTTATAGAATTTGCAATTGGTACAGGAGCTCAAACTATTATTAATACATCTCAACTACCCACTATTACTCAGCCTGTAACAATAGATGGGTCTACCCAACCTGGATTTTCAGGTACACCACTAATTACTGTAAACTCCAACAGTAGTTTTGTCACATTCAATGCTTCTAACGTGACTGGTTTGACAATAAAATACATGGATTTATCTAGACCAGATGTAAACTGGGATGGAGATGGAATTATCATGACTAACTGTAATGAAGTATATATCCTTAATAATACAATCCAAAAACGTCACCGTGCAGTTTTTTCCAATGGAGGCCGTGATCTTGTGATCATGAATAATGATTTTAGAAGCACAGGTTATTATGAAGGAGAACCAGCAGTTTATCTTAATGGACTTACTTCCAGAAATATTCCAAAGGGTATTCTGATGAGTGGTAATATTTTTGGCTGGAATCCTGTGACACCTAATAATTGGTATATAGGGGGCTGTCCAATCAGAATAGATAATATGAATGGTCTGTTAATAGGCGATGCATCGGTATCTGGAGCAAATATTACTTTAGAAGATGGAACAAGTGGATTAAATAAAACAGGGTATAATTCATTCTATGGAGAAAGTTCAATTATCTATTTCAATAATGTTTCTGATATTACAATTGATAATGTAGACTTAGCATATAACTATCCTGGACCAACAGGTTATAATATAGGAAGAGCTATAGTATTTAACAATTCTGTTTCAAATAGCAACAATACGGTCAAGAACTGTAATTTAGGATTCAGATCAAGAGGGGTTGATTGTACTAGTGGATATGATTATACAATTAAAAATAACGACATACGCAGTACTGGAACAGGAGATGATGATGCTTCTATTCGTTTAGCAGGAGTAAAATCCAAGAATATTCCCGGAGGTGTTGATATTTCAGGTAATTTATACGGTGTATTAGGCGGAGGTGGTGGTAATCTTAGAGTAGGAACAGCTTTAAGGATAATAAGTATGACAGATCTTTTGATTGGTGATGCAAGTGTTTCAGGTGCTAATATAGTGATAGAAGATGGAGAGCTTAATGATTTTAAAGGACACGACCCATATTGCTGCTATAGGTCCATATTTTCATTTAATGATGTATCAAATATAACAATAGATAATGTTGATCTATCCAGTACCATAGGATCTATAGGTTATGCAATTAATATATCCAATTCTGCTTATAACAAAAATGTAACTATTAAGAATTGTGCTATTCAAAGCAGGACAAAAGGTATTCATATAACAGGGGGTAAGGATTACACAATAACTAACAATGACCTGAGAAATAGTGGAAATGACATTAATAACCCTGCAATTTATTTAAGTAGTATAAAGCCCGGAAGTATTTCAAGTGGTGTTGCAGCGAGTGGAAATTTATTCGGTTATATAAATCAAACTGCTCAAACTGCGTTGCGTATTGATGCAATGGATGGATTACTAATAGGAGATGCCAGTGTTTCAGGAGCCAATATTGTAATTGAAGATAATAGTGGCGCAAATGCTATGAATAATAGTGATGTTCAGTCTACGATTTATATGAACGGTGTGTCAAATATTACGATTGACAATGTAGATGTATCCAGAACTTTTGGCGGGAGAGATGGGACTGGTATTTATATAGATAATGGTAGCAATTCAACTTATCAAAACATCAACATTAAAAACTGTAAAATGCAACAGCATACAGTTGGTTTATGGGTAAATGGAGGAAAAGATGTTACCATAAAAGATAATGATTTTAGGTATTCAGGATATTACACTGAAAGACCAGCTGTTTATTTAAATAGCATATTAGCTGGCGTCTTACCGGGTGGTATAGATATGAGTGGAAATTTATGGGGAGGGCAAAATAACAATTCATTTTCACACCTAGGATTGAGAATTGATAATATGCGGGATCTGGTGATCGGTAATGAAACAGTTGCCGGTAGGAATATTACGTTGGAAGATGCAAGCGGGATGAATCAGGTAATCGGAGAAGATGCAAATAACCGGGGTTGCTTATATATGAATAATGTACGCAATGTACAGATTAAAAATGTTGACCTTTCTTATGCTCCTGCTGGTCAGGCAAATTCATTTGCTTTATGGATGAATAATTGCAACAATGTATTAGTTAAAGATGGTAAAGGGAAAAACAGGATAAGAGGATATCAGTTTATTGGTGGAAAGGATTATACAGTTCAAAATAATGATCTTACTACAAGTGGAAGTAGTAGGGATTATGCTGCTTTATATTTCTCTAGTATTGTTCCTAATACACTTCCTGGGGGTGTCAATGCTTCTGGTAATCTTTTTGGTGGAGCTAATGTAAGGACAGCCCTTAAGGTTGAGGCAATGAAAGATCTGGTAATTGGTGATGCTTCAGTAATGGGAGCCAATATTGTTATTGAAGACGGAAGCGGAATGAATAATTGTCTTATCAATGATAACAGTAGTGATAATCCACCTATCTATTTGATAAACGTATCCAATACAATTGTAGACAATATAGATGCGTCACATCCGTCTACAAGAAATATGGGTGGTATATGGGTTAATAACAATGCAAATAATTATGGTGTAACTATTAAGAATTGCAATTTCAATAACCATTATAGAGCAATATATTGTACAGGGGGTCTTGATTATACTATTAAAGATAATAGCCTTTTAAATTCAGGTCAGTCAACTGATCAACCTGCTCTTTATCTTTCTAACATTCAGTCTCGAAATATGACAGGAGGGATACTGATGAGTGGCAACACCTTTGGGGGTTCTTCTTGTTATAGTGGTGTAAGATTTGAAAATATGAGGGACCTGGTTATTGGAGATGCTTCTGTAACCGGACGAAATATTACCCTGGAAGATGGTTGCGGATTGAATAATATGGGTGGTAATGGCAATAATAGTGGATATTATGTCTTTAATTTAACAAATGTAAATAATGTCATTGTTGATAATTTAGATTTATCACGTCCGGTTGGATCTTCTCCTTCTCAGGACTTTACAGGAATCAGAGTTGACAATGGCGGATCTTATGGTCCGGTAACTATTCAGAATTGTGATACACGTCGTCATCGAATCGGTATTAATGTAAATGGTGGTAAAGATTACACTATTAATGGGAATGACTTAAGAGCATGTGGACCAAGTTCTGATGAACCCGCATTGTATGTGAATAATATTACACAATTAGACGGGAGTATACCAATGGGGATAACGGCAAGTGCTAATAAATTTGGTACTGCTAACAGTATTATTTCAAATTGCGGAATTAGATTGGAAAACTTATGCGGCATTAAAATATCAAATGTGGCCGGTGTTGGCAATCATATAGTTATTTCCCCGGCTGATAGTATAAGAACGGTTACGGGGATTAATGGATCTTACCCTTCAGTTATTATGTTACGTAATACTTCCAGTGTGACGGTTGATAGTATAGATTTCCAATTTACCGGAACACAAACCGGTACTGCTATTTATTATAATAATGATAATACCAGTCAATATGGAAACAAAATAACCAGGAATATTATAAAAAACAGAAGACAGGGCTTAAGAATAGTTAACGGATCAGACTATACAATTACAGGTAATAATTTCCAGACAACAGGAATTGCCGATGATGAACCCGCAATTAAGATGGATCATGTGGCTGAGGGAAGCCTTTATGGTGGTGTCAATATAAGTGGCAATAAATTTGGAGGAACCAATTCTTTATATGCCCTGAAATTTATCAATATGTCCAATCTTAAGATTTCAGATGGCACCTACGGAGGCACCAATGTAAATCTGGGCGCATACGGAACAAATGGATTGAGTGAAGTAACAACAGGTTATGTTTTGCATTTGACATCAATTTGTCATTCTACATTACATTCACTGGATCTATCCAGAACCGGAATTATCCGGGAAGGTGTTGGAATAAGACTGGAAAGTGGAATGGGAAATACTTTCGAAAATATATTTTCCCAAGGCAGATTAGTGGGTTTATCCTTAAGTGGAAGCACTAGTGAAAATATTCAGTGTAATACTTTTTACGATAATAATATAGGTATTGATGTTACCAGCAGCACTATTACAGGTTTGAGTCTAGTCAATAATAATTTAATGTGTAATGCCACTGGATTAGGTTCTCAAAATAGTTCTTTGAACGCTACAGGAAATTATTGGGGAGCCTCTAATGGACCAACTAACCTGGGTGGTACTGGTAATGGTTATACAGGAACGGTAAATGCAACAGGATTTCTAACTGCACCTGCAGGATGCGCACCACCTCCTCCAAATACGGATGCATTAGGAAATAATGTATTAATTGAAGACGGTGATAATACTCCTTCATTAAATGATAATACTATAGTATGTGGTATTCCAGTCGGTCAATCTATTACCACAACTTATGTAATAAAAAATAGTGGTAGTGGTACTATAAGATTAAATGGCCCTAACCCGGTTACGCTTGCTCCAACCACTGCTTTTACAGTTATGACGCAGCCTGCTGATTTTGAACTGACAGCTGGAGAATCTACTAATTTTACTATTAAATTTGCCCCACCAAGTGTTGGTTTATTTAATGCAGATGTATCTATCTCAAATAGAAGTTGTGATAATAATCCTTATAATTTCTCTATTCAGGGTAACGGATGTTCTGCTTATACAGCAGTATTAAGTGGAAATAATGCTGCTTGTGCTGGACAAGCAAGTTTTGTAACTGTAACCATAACAGGCGGAACAGCACCATTTACTGTAATACTTTCTGACGGTAGCTCACACACAGTTAATAGTTCAGGAGTTACTAATATTAGTTTAAGTCCAATAGTGACTACTAACTATACCATTACCCAGGTATATGATGCTAATAATTGTTGTGCAGATATAAGTGGTACTGCTACTATTACTATAAATCCATTGCCAACTCCTGTTATTACTGTAGCTGAAACTTCAGGATTAAGTAATAATGATGGTATTATTTGTTCTGACGCAACAGCAACATTAGATGCAGGATCTTATGTTTCCTGGCTTTGGAGCACAACTGCTACTACCCAAACTATTAATGTAAGTACAGCTGCTAATTATACTGTTACTGTAACAGATAATAATGGATGTAAAGGAATAGACAGCCAGGTGATAACAGTGAACCCTGTACCAAATCCAAACATAACAGAAACAGATAATTCAGGTAGTACTATGAATGATGGTATTCTATGTTCAGGTGGGTCAGCCACCTTGGATGCCGGATCATACACTTCCTGGTTGTGGAGTACTACTGCCACAACACAAATAATCATGACAAGTACTGCTGGTACCTATACAGTAACCGTTACAGATAATAATGGATGTAAAGGTATAGACAATCAATTAATACAGGTTAATCCGACTCCAGCTGCTACATTAAGTGGTAATTTTTTAGTATGTGCTGGTACTTCCTCAGTTATGTTAAATATTAATGTTACATCAGGTACTGCACCTTTTTCAGTATTGCTATCTGATGGAAATACCTATGTTGTTGCTACTTCCGGTAATTCTCAAATTACGGTACCAGTCTCTGGCAATGCTAGTTTTACTATTACTTCCATTACTGATCCAAACGGATGTGTTGGGTCCGGAACCGGCACTGCAACAGTAACATTTGGTACTGCAGGTGAAATTGATGTTACGGGTAATAATATATCTATCCCAGATGGTGATACTTCTCCTTCCACGGGTGATTTTACAGATTTTGGATCAGCACTTGTGGGTAATAATATTACTAAAACTTATACTATAACGAATTCAGACCCTACAAATGCATTAAGTATTTCAGGAGTAAGTATTTCAGGATCTGGCAATTTTACAGTAGTTACCCCTCCTGCATCTTCAGTTTCAGCTAATGGAGGTACTACTACATTTACAGTTAAGTTCCTACCAAGTTCTACAGGAGTAAAAAATGCAACTGTAAATATCAATAATAGTGATTGTGATGAAAACCCCTACAATTATGACATAAAGGGAACAGGAGAAGTTCCGGGTGCAGCTTTAGATTTAGATGGTACAAATGATTATATCTCTGTGCCTTCTTTAGCGAGCAATTATCCATCAACTCTGACTGTAGAAGCGTGGATAAAGCCAAGAACAGTAAGTGCTTCTTTTAATGCAATTGTGGCCTGGGCTAAAAGCAGCGCAAATACTGATATTGCACTCTTTAGGCTTATTCCAGTTAGTGGAAATGCTTTTTTGGAATTTGGTCAATATAATGGTTCAACTTTTAGTAATGTAATATCTTCCACTTCATTAAGCTTGAACCAATGGCAACATGTTGCAATGGTTAAGGAAGGATTGAATATTAAATTTTATATAAATGGTACTTTAGTTGCAAACTCAGCTATAACTAATATGGTAAGTGGGTTGAATACTTTTGCAATAGGGGCAGCTATTCGTCCTACGGTCCAATATTTATTTGATGGCGGAATGGATGAAGTACGAATTTGGAACATAGCACGGACTTGTGAAGAAATAAGACAATATAAAGACTGTGAATTAAGTGGTTCTGAATCTGGATTATTATCATATTATAAATTCAACCAGGGTTTTGCGGCTGGTAACAATAGTGGTACAACAACATTAGTAGATGCAACAGCAAATAATAATACGGGAACACTATCAGGCTTTGCACTTACGGGTTCAACATCAAACTGGATAACTCCGGGAGGTGTTACAACAGGAACAAGTTGTCCGGCTTCTATTGTTTATCCTGAAGCCAATGTTAAGGGTAATAGCGTAGACATAGTTGATGGAGATGCAACTCCTTCCACTTCAGATGATACAGATTTTGGTCAAAAAAGTATTATTGGAGGCTCAGTAGTACACACTTTCACCATTCAGAACACTGGTAGTTTAGATTTGAATATTACATCCATTACTAAGAGTGGTGCGAATCAAGCTGATTTTACTATAGGTACGCTAAGTCCTGCAAGTCCGATTCCAGCAGGAATGAGTGCAACATTTACTGTTACATTTGATCCTTCAACTATGGGTATTAAAACAGTTACCATTACTGTCAATAATAATGACTGTGACGAAGGTGCGTATGATTTTGCAATTCAAGGAGAAGGTACAGAGCCTAATGCTTTAAATTTGGATGGTGTAAATGATTATGTTGATCGTTCTTTTGCGGGTTCAATTATGGGTGCCACCCCTACTACCATAGAATTTTGGGCGAACCCCGCACCGTCCCCTGCTGGCCTTGGTTTTGCTTTTAATATTTATAATCCGGGTATTAAGCTTGATATTGGCGTTGGGTTTGCCGACAATGGAGATGTTCAATTAGAACAATTCGGTCCAACTTTACTTTTATTCAATGCTGGAAATATAAACGATGGTTGTTGGCACCATTATGCATTTACCTGGGATGGTACCACGGCATATGCATACCAGGATGGTTTGCCTACTCCGAACCCAAGTTCAAATATTGCTTTCCCGGCCACTACTTCCAATCTTATGTCCATTGGTAATTACAATAATTTATATTACCTTAAAGGTTCTATAGATGAAATGAGGATCTGGACAGTGCAACGTACTCAGGCTGAAATCCAGGCCAATATGTTTAATGAAATGACCGGTAATGAAGCTGGTTTAATCGCGTATTACAATTTTAATCAGGGTACAGCAGGCGGTAATAATGCAGGTGTTACTACCCTGAATGACCAAAGCACCAATAATATTGACGGTACATTGCATAATTTTGCCTTGACCGGTAGTACTTCCAATTGGGTGACATCCGGGGGTTTGATGCAATATCCCGAAATTAATGTAAAAGGAAATAATACCAACATTACGGATGGAGATACAAGTCCGAGTATAAGTGATCATACCGATTTTGGTAATCAATCGGCATGTTCAGGCACCGTTATCAAAACCTATACGATAGAAAATTTAGGTTATTCGGCATTAAATGTGACAAATATTACCGTATCTGGAGGACAGGCCTCAGATTTTACAATTGGTGGCATTAGTTTACCTGCAAGCATTGGAACAGGCAGTTCAACAACATTTACTGTAACATTTAATCCTGGAGCACAAGGTATTCGTTCTACTACATTGATAATCACTAATAATGATTGCGCTGAAAACCCATTCAATTATTCAATACAGGGAACTGGAATAGATCCTGAAATCAATATTACAGGAAACGGACAAAGCATTACAGATGGAGACAATTCTCCTTCAATAGCGGACAATACTGATTTTGGAAATCAGAGTGTATGTACTGGAACGCAGGTTAAAACTTTTACTATTCAAAATTTGGGAGCAGTTACACTAAATGTAAGTAGTATAGGCCTTAGTGGTACAAATGCAAGTGAGTTTACACTTGGTACCCTGACACCTGCAAGCCCTATTCCACCTGCTGGTTCTGCTACATTTACTGTAACGTTTGATCCAATAGCATTAGGAACCCGTACAGCTACTATTGCAATTGCCAATGATGACTGTGATGAAGCTAGTTATGATTATGCTATTCAAGGAACAGGTGTTGATCCTGAAATTAATGTTCAGGGCAATAGTGTAAGTATTGTGGATGGCGATTCTTCTCCATCACTAACCGACTTTACTGATTTTGATCAGGTATTGTTAACTGGAGGTAATGTAGTCCGTACCTATACAATTCAAAATACTACCGGTACGGCAATACTTAATATCAGTAATATTACTATTACGGGGACTAACTCTGTAGACTTTACATTAGGTGGTATCAGTCTGCCTACAACTGTAGCAATTGGTGGAAGTAAAACTTTTACTGTCACATTTGACCCAAGTGCTTTAGGTCTTAGAACAGCAACTGTTAATATATTCAATAATGACTGTGATGAAGCTACTTATGATTATGCTATACAGGGTACAGGAAGAGACCCTGGTGCTTCACTTGATTTTGATGGAAATAATGATTGGGTGGATTGTGGTCAGATACCTATAAATGGTATAAACAAGCTGACAATAGAATCTTGGGTCAAATTTAAATCAGCTACTTCATTCATGACAGTTGTAGAAAAGATTGGAGGAGGAGATATTTCATTGCAAACTGCCAGTGGCCAGGATATTTTGTTAGTTATGAATGCCGGTGTTAGTGGTGAAACAACTACAAACTTATTTAGTATTGGTACCTGGATTCATTTAGCCATGGTATATGATGGAACTGCAACCGGTAATGCCAACAGGTTGAAATTATATGCAAATGGCGTATTGCAAAACCTGACATTTACAGGCACAGTACCGGCTATTTCTTCATCTCCAACAGGAAATCTTTTCATTGGAGCTGAAAATGGAGTTACCCATTTTGGTAATGCTTTTATTGATGAAGTTAGAATTTGGAATGTTGCCCGTAGTTGTGAAGAAATAAGACAATATAAAGATTGTGAATTAAGTGGTTCTGAATCAGGATTACTAGCATATTATAAATTCAACCAGGGTTTTGCAGCCGGTAACAACAGTGGTACAACAACATTAATAGATGCCACAACAAATAATAATACAGGAACACTATCAGGCTTTGCACTTACGGGTGCTACTTCAAACTGGATAACTCCGGGAGGTGTTACAACAGGAACAAGTTGTCCGGCTTCTATTGTTTATCCTGAAGCCAATGTTAAGGGTAATAGTATAGACATAGTTGATGGAGATGCAACTCCTTCCACTTCAGATGATACAGATTTTGGTAATCAAAGCGTATGTACAGGCACAGTTGTTAAGACATATACTATTCAAAATACAGGAACTGCTCCATTAAATATAACTGGAATTAGTCTTTCAGGTGCTAATTCAGGAGAATTTACAGTAGGAACCCTTAGCCCTGCAAGTCCAATACCTGCGGCAAGTTCAGCTACATTTACTGTAACCTTTGATCCTTCAGCATTAGGAGTCCGCACAGCTACAATTACTATTTCCAATGATGACTGTGATGAAGCTAATTATGATTTTGCTATTCAAGGAACAGGAGTAGATCCTGAAATTAATGTTCAGGGTAATAGTATAAGTATTGTAGACGGTGATCCTTCCCCATCACTTACTGACTTTACTGATTTTGATCAGGCCAATCTAACAGGAGGAACAGTAGTACGCACATTTACAATTCAAAATACTACCGGTACTGCAATACTCAACATCAGTAATATTACCATCACAGGAACAAATGCTGCTGACTTTACTTTAGGTGGAATCAGCCTTCCAACTACAGTAGCAATTGGTGGAAGTACAACTTTCACCGTTACATTTGACCCTAGTGCTTTAGGTTTAAGAACTGCAACAGTAAATGTTATTAATGACGATTGTGATGAAGGCAATTATGATTATGCTATCCAGGGAACTGGAAGAGATCCTGGTGCTGCATTGAATTTTGATGGTGTTGATGATTATGTGGCAGTTCCATCAAGTTCTAATTTAGACTTCGGAACAAATGATTTTACCGCAGAAGCCTGGATTAAAACTACTTCAAACTCATCTTTAGCAAGAATTATTAGCAAAATTGTAAATGGTGGTCAGGGTTTCACATTAGATGTTTCTAATGGTAAAGTTGAATTATTTATCAGGCAAGGGGGTTCAGTGCAAGTGTTATCGAATACTTCAATCAACGATGGTAATTGGCATCACGTTGCAGGGGTAAGGCAAGGAGATTTAGCCCTTATATACATTGATGGAGTATTAGATAATAGTGCTTCAGGTGTAGATAATTTAAATATTACAAATGCGGTTACTTTAGATTTTGGACGCTGGGCCAACAATACAGGACCACTTGCCGGTACATTAGATGAAATCAGAATCTGGAACATCGCCAGGTCATGTGAAGAAATAAGACAGCTGAGGAATTGTGAATTAGCAGGTACAGAATCTGGACTTGTGGCTTATTATAAATTTAACCAGGGCTTTGCTGCCGGTAATAATGCAGGAACTACGACTCTTCTTGACGCAGCAGGTGGTGATAATAATGGAACACTAACTAGTTTTGCACTTACCGGTGCCACATCCAACTGGGTTACCCCTGGTGGAGTAACTACCGGCACAAGCTGCCCAGCTTCAATTGTATTCCCTGAGATTAATTTACAGGGTAATTCAGTAAGCATTGTGGATGGAGATGCAACCCCATCACTCACTGATCATACTGATTTTGGTAGTGTAGTAATAAGCAATAACCTGGTTAGGACTTATACTATTCAAAATACCGGAACAGCTGATCTAACTTTTCCTTCTGGTGGAATAACCATGACAGGTACCAATGCAAGTATGTTTACTGTAGGAGGAATTACACTTCCTGCCACTATTACGGCAGGTAATTCTACTACATTCACCGTTACATTTGCGCCTACAAGTGTTGGAATTAAAACTGCTACAGTGCATATCGCGAATAATGATTGCGATGAAGCAGATTATGATTATGCATTACAGGGAACCGGTAGTTGTATAGCACCTACGTTTACAGCTTGTCCATCAAATCAAACTGCAAATACCATCACTGGTACTTGTGCTGCTAATGTGTCTTATACAGCAACTGCATCCGGTACTCCTTCACCTACAATTAATTATGTATTTACAGGTGTCACGACAGGAAGTGGATCAGGAACCGGAACAGGTTCTTCCTTTAATAAAGGAGCTACAACAGTGACATTAACTGCAACTGATCTTTGTGGAGGTACAGCAACTTGTGTCTTTACTATAACAATTAGTGATATTGAGCCTCCAGTGATTGCTTGTTCAACGGATGTAACTATTAATAATACCCCTGGATTATGCACCGGAACGACTACTTTGGTTCAACCAACAACAAGTGATAATTGTCCAAATACTTTAGGAAATGCCCTTGCTTTTGATGGTAGCAGTGATTATGTTTCAGCGCCATTACCAATGACAGTAACCAATAATTTTACCCTTGAAACCTGGATCAATCCTTCATCCTTTCCTAGTGGATTCCATGTTCCTTTGTCTTATGGATTTGATAATGGAAGTATTGGAGATGGAATAGATATTATTCTCAATGGGAATCAGCTGTATATTCATCATTTGGGGAATGGTTTGATATACTCCGGTTATACATTCCCTTCAGCTAATCAATGGTACCATGTAGCTTTAGTGCAAAATGCAAATGTAACCTACCTGTATGTTAATGGAATACAAACTCCAAATTCATTACCGGGAGCTGTGACTACACCTACCGAATTCCATATTGGGTCACAAACTGGAATAAGGTTTTTCCCTGGAATTATAGATGAAGTGAGACTTTGGAATGTAGTGCGAACTCCTGCACAAATTATAGCCTCCATGAATACCGAGCTTGTAGGAAACGAAACAGGTCTTACCGGATATTTTAAATTCAATCAGGGTATATCTGGAGGGAACAACGCAGGGATTACTACTGCCATTGCTACTACAGGATCGAATGGTACCTTGAATACATTTTCTTTGACGGGAACAGTATCAAATTGGGTATCAGGTCAAACTTTTGGCCCTCTTGTTACTAATAATGCACCTTCAACTTACCCTTTAGGCAATACTTCTGTAACTTGGACTGCTACAGATTTAAGCGGTAATACAGCTACATGTAATCAAACAGTAACAGTTATTTCACCTGAAATGAATGTGAAAGGCAATGGTACAACTATTGTTGATGGGGATACAACACCATCTGCCACAGATGATACAGACTTTGGAAACCAATCAGTTTGTTCAGGAACCGTAGCTAAAACTTATACCATTCAAAATACGGGTACAGCTGTTTTAAATGTAACTGGAATTTCATTCTCCGGTGGTCAGAATGGTGACTTTACTTTAAGTGGAATTACTTTACCAGCAGCAATAGCAGTTAATGGATCAACTACTTTTGTCGTTACTTTTAATCCTTCAGCACTTGGTGTTCGCGCAACAACTGTAACCATAGCAAATGATGATTGTGATGAGAACCCTTATGATTATAAAATACAGGGAACTGGAGTAGATCCTGAAATTAATATACAGGGAAATAGCAACACAATTGCAGATGGAGATGCTACTCCTTCCTTAACAGATGATACAGATTTTGGTAGTGTTGTAATAGGAAGTAATCTTGTAAAAACTTATACTATTCAAAATACAGGAACTGCAGATCTGACTATAGCTTCCGGAGCAATAACTATCACTGGTACCAATGCAAGTATGTTTACAGTAGGAGGTATTACACTTCCTGTAACTATAACAGTAGGTAATTCTACTACTTTCACTGTAACATTCGTCCCTACAAGCGTTGGACTTAAAACAGCAACAGTTCATATAGCAAGCAATGATTGTGATGAGGCAGATTATGATTATGCGGTACAGGGCACAGGTAGTTGTATAGCTCCTAGTTTTACAGCTTGCCCATCAAATCAAACTGCAAATACTATTACAGGAACTTGCGCTGCTAGTGTGTCTTACACAGCGACTGCAACCGGTACGCCTTCACCAACCATAACATACGCTTTTACAGGGGCTACTTCTACCAGTGGCGCTGGAACTGGTACCGGATCTTCTTTTAACAAAGGAGTTACTACCGTAACTTTAACTGCTACTGATGTCTGTGGTGGAACAGCTACCTGTGTATTTACCGTAACAATTAGTGATATCGAACCACCGATGATCACTTGCCCGGCGAATGTAACTATAAATAATACACCTGGATTATGTACAGGTACCACTACCTTGGTTCAACCAACAGTAACCGATAATTGTCTATTTACCCTTGGAAATGCACTTGCATTTGATGGTAATAGTGATTATGTATCCGCACCATTGCCAATGTTAGTTACGAATAACTTTACGCTTGAATGTTGGATAAATCCTTCTTCATTTGGAGGTGGTTTAACAGTTCCATTGTCTTATGGATTTGATAATGGAGCTTCTGGAAATGGAATAGATATTATGTTAAATGGCAGCCTATTGGGTATACATCATCCTGGTGTAGGTGTAATCTCATCAGGCTATGCTTTCCCCGCTACAGGGCAATGGTATCACCTAGCCCTGGTGCAAAATGCAAATGTGACTTATATGTATGTTAATGGAGTGCAGACTCCTAATACTTTTCCGGGAGCAATAACTACTCCTACTGAATTTCATATTGGTTCCCAATCAGGTATTCGATTTTTCCCTGGTATTATAGACGAAGTGAGGCTTTGGAATGTGGTGCGCACACCAGCACAAATTATAGCATCTATGAATACCGAGCTTGCAGGAAATGAGACAGGTCTGACAGGATATTATAAATTTAACCAAGGAGTTGCCGGTGGAAACAACGCCGGTATTACAAATGCCATTGCTACTACAGGATCAAATGGTACCTTGAATACATTTGCCCTTACAGGAACTGTATCTAACTGGGTAGGAGGCCCTATGGTCACACTTACTGCTACTAATAATGCACCATCAACTTACCCTATAGGAACTACAACTGTAACATGGACTGCTACTGATGGAAGTGGCAATACTGCTAGCTGTAATCAAACAGTAACTGTTATATCTCCTGAAATGAATGTACAGGGTAATAGTACTTCCATTGTTGATGGAGATACAACTCCTTCATCTACAGATGACACCGATTTTGGAAACCAGTCTGTTTGTTCAGGAACAATAGCCAAAACCTATACTATTCAAAATACAGGAACATCAGTACTAAATGTAACTGGCATATCACTAACTGGAGGTCAGAGTGGAGACTTTGTCGTTAGTGGAATTACTTTCCCTAAAGCTATTGCAGTTAATGGATCAGCTACTTTTGTCGTTACTTTTGACCCTTCAGGTCTGGGTGTTAGATCTACAACCGTAACAATAGCAAATAATGATTGTGATGAGAATCCTTATGATTATAAAATACAGGGAATAGGAGTGGACCCAGAGATTAACATAAAAGGAAATAGCATGTCTATTACGGATGGTGACAATACACCTTCTGTTACCGATGATACAGATTTCGGTCAAACAACCGGAACAACCATAACTCATACTTTTACTATTGAAAATACAAGTACTGCTAATCTTACTATTGCTTCAGGGGCCATCACTATTAGTGGTGCCAACCCGTCTTTCTTTAGTATAGGTGGCATTTCATTGCCAATAACTATAATTCCATCTAGCTCTACGACATTTACAGTTAGCTATACACCTTCTGGATTACCACAGATTGATAATGCAATAGTAAATATTGTTAGTAATGATTGTGATGAGGCTAACTATGATTTTGCAATAACTGCTGAGTATACTTGTGCAATGGCAAGCTTTACTGCTTGCCCGAGTGATGTAACAATCAATAATACCACTGGTCAATGTACAGCTCCGTATACTTATACAGCTACAGCAAATGGTTCACCTGCACCGGTATTAACCTATGTATTTACCGGTGCAACTACGGGTAGCGGAAGTGGTACAGGTAGTGGATCTACTTTCAATAAAGGAACTACTACGGTAACCATAACAGCTACCAATCCTTGTTCTGCTCCAACCTGTGTATTTAACATAACTGTAGTGGATAATGAACCACCAAGTATCACTTGTGCTGCAGATGTTACCATAAATAACACTCCGGGCCAGTGTACCGGAACAACTACATTAACAGCTCCTACAGTCAGTGATAATTGTACAACTGCCAATAATGTGCTTGACTTTGATGGCTCAAATGATTTTGTATCCTTTACAAGTAATCTATCTGCAGTTACTAATTTTACCTATGAATCATGGGTATATGTCAGAGCAAATCAGTCATGGGCTAGAATACTTGATTTTGGAAATTCTCCCGGTCTAAATATATTCCTTACTACTTCACATGATGGTGGTGGTGCGCCTAGATTTGTTATAAATATTGGTGCTGGAGAACAAGCAATTGATGGTCCTGCTCCATTTACTTTAAATACCTGGACACATGTTGCAGTAACGCTAAATGGAAGCCAGGCTAAAATGTATATTAATGGAAACCTGGTTGCAACAAATAATTCATTTACTTATACTCCAGCCAGCCTTGGAGCTACCACTAACAACTGGATTGGTAAATCTCAATATGGAGATCCAAACTTCAATGGTAGATTATATGAGGTAAGAATGTGGAACGTAACGCGTACACAGGCCCAGATACAGGCAAATATGAATAGCTTAATTGGATCACAATCAGGTCTTATAAGATTATATCATATGAACCAGGGTGTTGCCGGAGGAAATAATTCAGGTGTTACAACTGCAATAGATGGTTCAGGAAATAACGTTACCGGAACATTAAATAATTTCGCTTTAATAGGCGCTACTTCTAACTGGGTAGCCGGTCCAATTACGGGCCCTGGAGTTAGTAGTAATGCTCCTACTAATTTCACAAATGGAAATAATACAGTTATATGGACAGCTACAGATGCAAGTGGCAATACTGCAACTTGCTCCCAAAAAGTAACTGTTGTAGATAATCAATTGCCAGTAATTACTTGTCCTGCAAATATTGTTAAATCAAATGATGTGGGAGTATGTGGTGCAGTAGTAACATTTACTGCACCTGTAGGAACAGATAACTGTTCAGGACCTGTTACTATTCAAACTGCAGGTTTAGCTAGCGGATCAACTTATCCTATAGGTACTACTACAAATATATTCAGAGTAACAGATGCAAGTGGAAATACAGCGACTTGTTCCTTTACTGTAAAAGTCAATGATACTCAGGTCCCTGTGATCACTTGCCCTTCCAATATAATTCAATCAAATGATGTGGGAGTATGTGGAGCAGTGGTTACATTTACGGCTCCTGTTGGAATGGATAATTGCTCAGGCCCAGTAACTACACAAACTGCAGGTCTACCTAGCGGATCAACTTATCCAATAGGTACTACTACCAATATATTCAGAGTAACGGATGCAAGTGGAAATACGGCAACTTGTTCATTTACTGTAAAAGTTAATGATACTCAGGCCCCCGTTATAACTTGCCCTGCAAATATTACTAAATCAAATGATGTCGGAGTTTGTGGAGCAGTAGTGACTTATACTGCACCGATAGGAACAGAAAATTGTACAGGATCGGTTACAATTCAGACAGCAGGACTTGCCAGCGGAGTTACTTATCCAATAGGTACTACAACGAATGTATTCAAAGTAACGGATGCGAGTAATAATACAGCTACCTGCTCATTTACTGTAACGGTAAATGATACAGAGCTACCTGTAATATCTTGTCCTTCTAATATAACTAAAGTAAATGATGCTGGAGTATGCGGAGCAGTTGTGACTTATACTACACCGGTTGGAACAGACAATTGTACAGGATCAGTTACGATACAAACTGCAGGCATGGCCAGCGGATCTACTTTCCCGATTGGTTCTACTACAAATATATTTAAGGTAACTGATGCAAGTAATAATACTAGCACTTGTTCATTTACAGTAACTGTAAATGATACAGAATTACCTGTTATAATCTGTCCTGCTAATATTACTAAATCAAATGATATAGGAGTCTGTGGAGCAGTAGTGATTTATACCACACCGGTAGGAACAGATAATTGCACAGGATCAGTAACAACACAAACTGCGGGCCTAGCCAGCGGATCTACCTACCCGATTGGTACTACCACAAATGTATTTAAGGTTACAGATGCTAGTAATAATACTGCTACCTGTTCATTTACAGTAACGATAAATGATACAGAGTTACCAGTTATAACCTGCCCCGCAAATATTGTTAAATCTAATGATCCGGGAGCTTGTGGAGCAGTAGTGACTTATACTACCCCGGTAGGAACTGATAATTGCCCTGGATCAGTAACAATCAGGACTACGGGTTTTGCCAGTGGATCTATATTCCCTAAAGGTACTACTATAAATACCTTTAAGGTAACAGATGCAAGCGGTAATACGGCAACCTGCAGCTTTACAGTGACGATAAATGATACACAGGCACCATTAATCGCTTGTCCGGCAAATATTACTGTAAATGCAGATAATGGAACATGTTCTAGAGCAAATGTAACTTATGCAGCTACAGTTCTGGATAATTGTGCAGGCTCTAGTATTGTATATAGTCCGGTATCAGGATCTACATTCCCAGTGGGTACTACTACTGTAACAGCAACTGCAACAGATGCAAGTGGAAATACAGTAAGTTGTCAATTTGTAATAATAGTGAAAGATATACAAGCCCCTACAATTAGCTGCCCAGCCAATATTACAGTAAATGTATGTGGTTCAACATTAAGTTATACCACCCCTGTAGGAACGGATAATTGCGTTGGTTCAGTAACTATACAAACCGGCGGATTAGCAAGCGGATCTACATTCCCGTTAGGAACTACTGTTAATAGCTTTAAAGTTACTGATGCTAGTGGAAATACTTCTACCTGTTCATTTACAATTACAGTAATTGATATACAA